>Ga0209724_1001726_pt1 | contig 19495 bp, 10 predicted proteins | sample grotaG_FD_184143 | JGI IMG/M metagenome (GOLD analysis project Ga0209724, IMG submission 184143) | Glacier valley bacterial and archeal communities from Borup Fiord, Nunavut, Canada, to study Microbial Dark Matter (Phase II) -... | ecosystem: Environmental > Aquatic > Freshwater > Ice > Glacier ...
GCGATCGAGCTTTTGCAAACACTGGCAGCAGAACCGGGACGCAATCGGGGGAAACCTGTGGAGTTGAATAAAGAGCCGGATATGGCGATCGCAGCGTTGCTAACAGATTTAGATGAAGGTACTCGTGGCAGTACACCTGCTGCATCAGATGCTAGCCAAATTGATACCCACCAGATGGCGGCTCTATCCATCACATTTGAAATAGTGCCATCATCCAGTCTTTGAGCTTGTTCAAAAGTTTTAGAACTGAGCACTCAAACTTTAACTGGCACTTTCAGTAGTGATGAAAATTTCTCCAATACTGTTTAGAGTTAGGGCTTCTTGCAGAAGCAGGTCAGTTCTATTCTTGAGAAAGTGAGTCTTCAGTTCTGAAATTTCCCCAGGTTTTGTTCATTCATTGAGAGAGTATTGATGCGCCTAAAATACAGCACACATCAAAAACAGCTACTTATTCTGTTCAAAATTTCAGCAATCTCAATCTTAAGCATGTCTGGACTCCTGGTTAAGCAGGGGATAAAGATTTCTTCGGCTGTAGCGCAGACACCAACGATCAATGATCGTAAAGCTTTAGCAGATAGGTTGCTGAAAGACGGTCAACAAAAGTGGAGAGAGGTTTACGAGGAGATTCGGGGAAAGGGCTATGAGCCTAATCGGACGTTTAATCAAACTACATCCAAGAGAATTTTAGAGCAGGAAAAAACGTCCATGGAAACATTACAGCAAGCGTTAATTATTTATCAGCAGGTTGGCGATCTAAGGGGTCAACTTAATGTCCTTAAGAACTCCTTTCACGAACCTAAATGCCATTATTTTGAAGAGGAATATTTGAAAAGTGAAGTTTGTATTAATTCGTTCTTTGGAAACTATAAGCGAGCACTTCAGATCGCAGAAAAACTTGAAGATCACAAGTCAAAGCTTGATATTTTATACGACTCAAAACTTGGCAGCCTAAAGGGATTTGGAGAATCTCTACGATCAAGAGCAGAATTTTATCTAAAAGCAAGAGATAATGACAAGGCAGCTTATTATTTGAAGTGGGAAGTTGAGGTTCAAAGAGAGATTTTGAGAGCAGCTGAAGAGAAAAATCCAGCAGACCTATTTTTAATTGGTGCTCTAATCAACTCAGGGAAAGCATATAACAGAGCAGGAAACTATGGCAGGGCGGTAGATTGTTACAGGGAAATTGTTGCTCATCCTGGCATTAGCGTTTCTAGTGAATATGATGAAGAGCTGAGAAAAGCCTTGAATAATGCTTACTTTTCACTTAACGAATATCGTGGATACATAACATTTTTTGAATCAAGACTGACCATTGAAAAAAAAGCAATAGAGACTGAAACCTCAGATGATATAAACCCAAGTTCGGTAGCTTCAGCTCTTTTACACTTAGCCGATGCGTACCTTGGAGCTGAGAATTATGAAAGATCGATTGATTATTATCGGCAAGTACTGGATATTTCAACAAATTATGAAAAGCAGCATACTCATAACAATATCAAGTCGGATGCAAATAAAAACCCTCCTGTTTCTTCAATAATCAGGAAATCCAAATCATTCTCTAACGTTACTAAGATAGAATTACCATATGATAGCTTCACATCGGCGTTGACAGCTTTAACTGGCTTAGGAATGGCTTATCTAAAGAAGAAAGACACTATAAAGGCAGCCGAGTACTTTCAAGAAATTCTAACAAGTGCAGATCCCAAAGATGAGTTTTACGAGGCTGAGAGACTTGCATTAATAAATTTGGGAAGAATTTATCATATATCTAACAAGGAAGAGCAAGCTATCAAATACTTTCAAAAAGCTTTATACGTTACACGCAACAAACGAAAGGGTGTCTATGGACAATCAGAGAGTTCATTCATTATTGAAAAGTATAGTGATCCAGAAGATGAGCTAGCTATTTTAGTCGAGTTGGGTGAGGTTTTCGCTAGTTCAAAAAATCTTGCCAAAGCAAATGAGTTTTACCAGCAAGCTTTATTGCTTAGCCAAACAGTAAGATCTAGCCGCTTTCAAGGGTTGGCATTAAAAGGGCTTGGGACTATCTCTTTTCAGTCCGGCAATTTGCTTGAAGCAGAAAAACTACTCCGCCAAGCGATTGCTATTCAGGAGTCTTTACGAGCAGGACTGGGAGCGAGAGATGCTAATAAAGTCCAGCTTTTTGAAGAACAGAATGGCATCTATCGTACGTTGCAGCAAGTTCTGGTAGCGCAAGATAAGTTCTCAGAAGCGCTGGAAATTTCAGAGCGTGGCAGAGCCAGAGCTTTTGCAGAATTGCTTGCCTCCAAACTCATCAAAAATCCCAACGCCCAACCGACCCTCAAAACGTTAACGTTTGTGCAGATTCAACAGATGGCTAAGGAGCGGAATGCCACAATTGTTGAGTACTCCATTGTCAGTAGTGACAAAATTTATATTTATGTCATCAAGCCAACTGGAAAGATTGAGTTTCAGTCAGTAGACCTCAAAGCGCTCAGCCTGCCCTTAGAAAAGCTGGTTAATCTTAGCCGTCAATCGATCGGTGTTCGGGGTCGCGGCGACAGCATCGAACTTGTCGCGCTTGCCGATGCACCCAATAATGGTGAACACTTACGTCAACTTTACGACCTTCTCATTAAACCGATCGTGGCTCATCTACCTGCTGATCCGACGGCTCACGTCATCTTCATCCCTCAAGATGAACTGTTTTTGGTGCCTTTTGCGGCACTGCAAGATCCCGCAGGCAGCTACCTGATCAAAGACCACACGTTACTCGCTGCTCCCTCTATTCAGGTGTTGCAATTAACCCATCAGCAATACCAAAGCCAGAGTGGTGGCAATCAAGCTGCGTTGGTGGTCGGCGACCCTACTATGCCAAAAATAACCGTAAAGGTGGGTACTCTGCCCATCCAGCTTCCTGATTTGGCAGGGGCAAAACAGGAAGCACTTGAAGTAGCCCAAATCCTTCATACCAAAGCACTCACTGGTAATGAGGCGACTAAAGCGACTGTGCTTCCTCAATTAGCGACAGCCCGCATGGTGCATCTTGCCACACATGGACTAATCGATGATTTTAGGGGACTCGGTGTGCCAGGTGCGATCGCGCTTGCCCCTGCTGGTAATGGAGAACTCAACGACGGACTGCTGACTGCCAATGAAATCTTGGATATGAAATTGAAAGCCGAGCTAGTTGTGTTGAGTGCCTGCGACACAGGTAGAGGCAGAGTGACAGGCGATGGCGTGATCGGGCTATCCCGGTCTTTAATTGCTGCTGGTGTGCCCAGTGTTTTGGTGTCCTTGTGGTCAGTGCCCGATGCACCGACGGCTGAGTTGATGACCACGTTTTACCGTAGCTTACAGCAACAGAAAGGCGATAAAGCCCAAGCCCTACGACAGGCAATGTTAACCACAATGAAAACTCATCCCAACCCTAAAGATTGGGCAGCCTTCACATTGATTGGGGAGGCACAGTGATTATGCTGAGTGCTCTTCTGCAGAACGTATCAATTCTCCGCTACTCTACACTGCTTGTTATTACCGTCACTACAGCTATAATGCTTACCCAGACATCACCTGGCAGCTCTGCTAATGCTTATTCTGAACCTCCGTTAGTAAAGGCGAAAAATGCTCAAACGAAGGAAGCTGAAGCGGATCAGCTTTACAAAAAATCCTCTCAGCTATGGAGTCAGGGGTTATATAGAGAAGCCTTGCCAGATTTAGAAAGAGCTTTAGCGCTCTTTAAGCAGTCTGGTAACCGCAAAAAAGAGGCTAATGCTTTAACCGCCATTGGAGTTGTACATGACAACTTAGGTTACTATGTGCAGGCTTTGGATGACCTAAAGCAAGCTTTAGCTATTCGTCGAGCAATAGGTGATCAAGCTGGGGAAAGCCGAACGCTTAACAATATTGGATTAGTTTTCGATCGCTCAAGTGATCCCACTCAAGCTCTGAATTATCTGCAACAAGCATTAGTGGTTGTTCGGGAAAGACACGATCGCCCAATGGCAGGGGTAACACTCAACAACATTGGGTCCGTTTATACGAAGTTAGGAAAATACAGTCAGGCATCAGAAGCTTACCAGCAAGCACTAGCTGACTTTCGTGCTGTTGAAGATCGTTTCGGTGAAGGCACAACACTTCGTAATCTTGGTGAGGTGGATGAAAACACGGGGCAGTACGCCAATGCCTTGCAATACTACCAGCAGGCACTAACGGTTGTGCAGAAAATTGGTGATCGTTTTGGAGAAGGAGCCGCACTAAACAGGTTAGGCGATATATACACTAATTTAGGACAGTATGATCAAGCGCTAAAGCATTATCAGGAAGCATTGAGCATACGGCGATCGTTAAAGGATAGTCCTTTGGAAGGAGTTACTCTTAACAGTATTGGCAAGACTTATAGTAGCCAGGGACAATATACCCAATCATTACAATACTACGAGAAAGCATTAGCTATTTTCCGCTTTCTCAATGAGTTTCCACAAGAAGAAAGAACGCTGAATAAAATTGGAGATGTGTACAAAAAGGTCATGATTAATGATCGAGCACTGAATTATTTTCAGCAAGCGTTATCAATTCGTGGAGAAGTGGCTGAACGTCCGATGAAATGGGTTGTTCTCAATAATATTGGAGAAGCCTACTCAAACTTGAGGCAATATCCTGAATCATTGGATTCTTACCAAGAAGCTTTGAAGATTGTTCAGAGAGCGAGAATTCTTTCTGGAGAATGGGTTGTACTGAGTAATTTAGGCAAAGCCTATGAGAATCAGGGACAATATACTCAGGCATTAGAATCCTATCAGCAGGCATTGGCTGTTGTGCAGAAAGTCGGTGACCTTGCTGGTAAAGGAACCATCCTGAATAATATTGGAAGACTTTATTTAAGGCAGGGAGAATATCCAAAGGCAGAGGCTACATTATTTGAAGCAATTCAGGTTTTAGAGTCTTTGCGACCTGGGTTAACGGATATTAATAAAGTCTCTATTTTTGAAAGACAAGTTTCTAGCTATCGTTTGCTACAGCAAGCACTTGTTGCTCAGAAGAAGACAACTATTGCCCTGGAAATTTCTGAACGAGGCAGAGCCAGAGCTTTTGTAGAGTTACTGGCTTCAAAACTACTGAGTGCGCCTAAAGGTGGAACACCAATTGAGTTTCTAAAGATTGAACAGATTCAGAAAATTGCTAGAGAGCAGAATGCAACTCTCGTTGAGTACTCTCTCATTACAACAGATGTTGCTGAGAAGTCGGAAAACTCTCAACGCAAGCTCAATTCAATGATTTATGTTTGGGTTGTTCAACCCTCGGGCGAAATCAAGTTTGAGCAGATTGACCTGAAATTAGAAAAACTTTCCCTGGAGCAGTTCGTCATCACTAGTCGGGCATTTTTGGGTGTGAGAGGGCGTAGCGATAGTATCGCAATCGAGCCAATTGACCCAGTTGCTGAAACTGAAAGTCTACAGAACTTTTCCCGGTTGTTAATTCAACCCATCGCTCCTTATCTTCCAGGCGACCCCAACGCTCGTGTCATTATCATCCCACAAGGTGAATTGTTCCTGGTACCCTTTGTAGCTTTGCAGGATATGAATGGTAAGAGACTAATTGAAAACCATACCATTTTGACTGCACCTGCCATTCAAGTTCTATCCTTGACTCATCAGAAGAAGCTGGAGTTGCAACCGAAAAACCTTCTAGAGGCATTAGTGATTGGAAATCCAACGATGCCAAAAGTGGCTGAAAAGCTTGGAGGAGCGCCTAAATCGCTCAGCCCATTAGCTGGAGCCGAGCAAGAGGCAAAGGCGATTGCTTCAATACTTAATACTGAAGCTTTTATAGGTTCGAGAGCCACTAAAAGCAGTATTCTACCTAAGTTCGTTCAGGCAAGGATTGTACATCTAGCTACTCACGGGCTGTTGGATGACTTCAAGGGTTTGGGAACACCAGGAGCGATCGCCCTTGCTCCCTCTGGCACTGGTGAAATCAATGATGGGTTGCTTACCGCAAACGAAATCCTCGATCTGAAACTGAACGCTGAACTCGTAGTGCTGAGTGCCTGTGACACCGGACGAGGAAGAATCACGGGCGATGGCGTGATTGGGTTATCCCGTTCTCTCATTACTGCCGGAGTTCCCAGTGTAATTGTCTCGCTCTGGTCAGTTCCTGATGCACCCACCGCTGAACTGATGGTGGAATTTTATCGCAACTGGCGGGAAGAGAAGATGGATAAAGCGCAGGCACTGCGTCAGGCAATGCTGGCTACCATGAAGTCCCATCCTAAACCTAAAGATTGGGCAGCATTTACGCTGATTGGGGAAGCCGAATGATTTCACTAGATAGGCATCAAGGCTGCTCCCATTGGGTTACTAACAGTTGTTGTGTAGCGGCGAAATTGATTGCCATTTAACCGTAGATAGACTATCTCCAGAGATTTGCCCCTGGTCGCCCGATCGCGCACTGCCACAAACTCTGGCATGGTGCTGATAGATTGGCCATTCAAGTTGATCATAATGTCTCCCACAGCAAGCCCTTTTTGAGCGGCAGATTCACCTGGAACAATTTGGTGAATATAAACGCCACCTTTCACATTGAGCGATCGCATCTGGCGGGTAAATGCTTGAGCCACTCGGGAATACTGCTCAGCCGTTGGATCGGTTGCTTTAAACATCTCACCGTAGCGGGCAAAGGAGGCGATCGCTTCGTCAATGCGTCCTAACTGGCGAGAAGAAATAGCTTTGCCAGCCACCACATTCCAGGAATCAGTTGGTTGAATCGCTAACAGTTTCGTAACTTCTTCTGCTTGCCCTTTGGGTGACTCTGTCCGTTTTGGTGCTTTTTGGGATAGTGCTCGACTTCGTTCTTGATAAGCAATCCCCTTCTCTGGTTGTCCCATTTGTGTGTAAACTTCGCCCATTGCCGATAAGATAAACGCTTCTCGCTCAGTATCCTGTAACTGATGGAAAGCGTTCAAGCTCTGCTCGTAGTAAGTGATTGCCTGCTGATAATGTTTCTTCAGCGCCTCCGCAACTCCCAGTCCCTGTAGAGCCACGCCTTGCAGGGAAATATCATTTTCTTGTTTGGCGATCGCCAGTAACCCTTGAGCATGGGGGATGGCTTTATCAGCCTGTCCAATATTCGTATAAGCAACCGATAGATTCATCAGGGCGCGTTTTTCTGACAACACATCCTTCATTTCACGGGCAAGCTTCAACCCAGGCTCTAGGTGCTCGATCGCCTGCGTAAACTTCTCCTGATACAAGTAAATGCTGCCAATGCCAACCAGCGCCATGCCCTCCAGTTTACGGTCCTTGCGATCGCGCGCCAGCGTCAGCATATCCTGGTAGGTTTTGAGCGATTCGTCACTGTAAGCCTCTGACGGGCTGAGGTTCTGGGCAAGATGAGATCGCTGCTGAGAGGGCGTGCTCGTATCCTGCGGGGCTTGCAACGATGCCGTCGAGGGCAAACACGCCGTTAAGTTCAGCGGTAGTGTAGCGGCAAGGAGAAGCAGCCAATTCAAAGGGAGACGCATTGCGAACTCTCCAGCATGAAGGTTTGTTCTCATCCTAACTTTGCTAAGAGAAAATGCCAAAATTGCAGTGATGGTAGCGCATAAGAGGCAGAAAGATGTCGCAGAAACGTCAGCGTTCTTTGCAAAAGCTCTGGTGGCGACGTTGGCAACCTGTAGTACTGACGCTGTTGCTTGGGTTGGCTGCGATCGTTGTCACCCCCCATTTGCTTAACCACCAAACGGTGCAGCCCACGCTGGCGCAGGATGCGGAGTTTGAAGCAAATCGCCTGAGTTCCCTTGGGCTTGCTTATCTAGCGCAGAAGAAATACCCAAAGGCGATCGCAGTCTTTCGAGAAAGCGTAGCCCTGGCAAAGAGCAACCCCAATCCGGGTGGCGAAGGTACCAAGGCAAATGTACTCAATAACCTGGGTGCAGCTCTATATCTGAATCAGCAGCTACCGGAAGCAGAGCAGGTGTTCCGCGAAGCCATGGCAGTGATGGAGTCTCTGCGAGATCAGCAGCAGGGGAATGAACTCCTCACAATTCAGTTCTTTGACAATCAGCAATCGTTTCTCTATCGCACGCTGCAACAGGTGTTGGTGGAGCAGGGAAAAGTTGCAGAGGCGCTGGAAATAGCCGAACGGGGACGCGCCAGAATTCTGATTGAGCAATTAATCCGACAGCGATCGCGTCAGTTGACGGCTGCATCCAGCACCTCATCGGCTTCTGCCACCCCCATCACTGTCCAGCAAATTCAACAAGTTGCCAGGACTCAGAACCTAACACTGGTGGAGTACTCGTTGTTTCCTGACACCGCTGAGATTTTCATCCCAGGCAGGCAGCAGGATGAACTCCAGAATAAGCCTGTCAAGCTCTATGTCTGGGTGGTGCAGCCCACTGGAAACATTCAGTTTAAGTCCATTAATCTGATGGAACCACAGTGGCGAAGCAGGACAATCGCACAAAGAGTGGTAGCAACCCGAAAGTCAATGGGGGTTTCGGGACGTAGTCCAAGCATTGAGCTAGAGCCAATATCACCAGCAGAATCGCTGAATCAACTTCAGGAGCTACACAAGCTATTGATTGAGCCGATCGCCCAATTTTTGCCACCACCAAATGCTCATGTTGCTTTCATTCCTCAGGAGTCGTTGTTTTTAGCGCCCTTTGCAGCAATCAACAACTCCGCCGCAAGCGGACGGAGTATGAAACAGCCACTTTTTAGCACTTCTTACGCCCCAAGGGGCGGGGAATCTACCCTTGATGAGATTGAAAGATCAGTCGGGCTACCTGGTTGAGAAGTACGCCATCCTCACAGCACCTTCGATTCAGACGCTGGCACTTACCCAGCAACAGCGGCAGTCTGGTAGCCAGAGCACGATTCAGCCCAAGGATGCTCTCATTGTTGGTGTTTCAGACCAACAAGTCATTCAACTGGCGGGGAAACCAGTCACTCTGGCTCCGTTACCAGCAGCAGAGACGGAAGCACAGGCCATTACAAAAGTCTTCAAAAGTGAGGCCTTGCTGGGTCAGCATGCAACGAAGGCGGCTGTTTTAGCCAGAATGCCCCAGGCAAAAGTGATTCATCTGGCAACGCATGGGCTGCTGGATGCTTTTAAGGATGACGGCATCCCAGGAGCGATCGCGCTTGCACCAACAGGGAAGCAGCCGAATGATGGCTTGCTGACAGCTGATGAGATTGTGAATTTGAACCTGCAAGCCGAATTGGTCGTGCTGAGCGCCTGCGATACGGGGCGTGGCACCATCAGTGGCGATGGAGTCATTGGGCTGTCGCGATCGCTCATCCGTGCAGGTGTACCCAGTATCGTTGTCTCCCTCTGGTCGGTTCCTGATACGCCAACAGCAGAGTTGATGGTGGAGTTTTATCGCCAATGGCGCGATCGCAAAATGGATAAGGCTCAAGCACTGCGACAAGCGATGATCACAATGATGAAGATTCATCCAAACCCTAAAGACTGGGCAGCGTTTACATTAATTGGTCAGGCAGAATAAAATAACCCCAAAAGTTAGCCTCAAAGGGGAGCCTCTCGATGCCAGTTCAGTCTTGGATGACCAATATACTCATCTTGTCCACTGGAATGCTCACCGTTTCACTGACCGTTCCGGTGGTTTCAGGTTCCCTTCTGGCGCAAACGGTAAATTCTCAAAGTTCTGAAGTCGATCGCTTACGGCAACAGGCTCAGTTAAGAAATTCTCCAACGATATCCCAGAAGACTACACCCTCTCAGAAATCTCAGGAGGAATTCACCGTAGATAATTTACTGCAAGCCTTAGAGGTCTATCGAGCTGCCAAAAATCGCCTATGGGAGGAGGCTGTCCTTGAAGTTTTGGGGCAAGTTTATCAAGAAAAACGGGACTATGCCAGGGCAATTGAGTATTTTGAGCAAGCCTTAAAGCCCACCCAGGAGCTACGAGATCGCTCAAAAGAACTGCGCGTCCTGGATTCTCTATCAACCGTCCATATTTTGCTGGGTAATGCCGAGCAGCAGGGGGACTATAACCTGACAGTTGCCCACTACACCAAAGCAGCACAGTATATGGAACAGATTTTGACGATCGTGCAGGAACGCAACGATCGCCGCAATGAACTGGATATAGTAATGCAATTGGCTTTGAACTACAAAAGAATTGGTGACCACATAGCCAGTAATTCCTACAATTATAAAAGCAATCCCGTTGCCAGATCCAACTATGCCAGAACGATCGAACTGCTGAATCAAGCATTAGTGATTGCCCAAAAACTGCACGATCGCAACAATGAATTGAAAATTTTGGGCAGTTTAGGCAATATGTATGGCGATGGTTTCATTGGCAATAATTATCCTGAAGCAATTAAGTATTATGACCAGGCGTTAGCGATCGCCCAGGAGCTTGGCGATCGACAATCAGAAATCAGAGCGTTATGGTTTCTGGGTGAAAGTTATGAAACGTTGGCTGATTATGCTAAGGCCCTTCGTTACTATGAGAAATATTTGGTACTGGTTCGGGATCTGAAAGATCAACACAAGCAGCTAGAGGCATTGAGAAGTTTGGGTGGAGTCTATGATCGGCTCAAAAACTATCCCAAAGCAATTGATTACTACCAGCAATTGCTCCTCCTCTCCAGACAATATCAAAATCGCCAGTATGAGTTGTCAGCTTTACACGAATTTGGCTTTCTTTATTCCGCAGTCTTGCATGACAATGTCAAAGCCGAGGATTACTATCGTCAGATTTTAAAAATAGAACGGGAACTCCATGCTAACGAGAGAACTTCTGCCGCAGCTCTGGGCTATCTCCTATTGAAGAATAAAAAGTTTGCCGAAGCAGAGCAGATTTTGTTAGAAGGAATTGAATTGATCGAAGCAGATATTAATGACGACGAAACCGATTCTTCGAGGGTGACCGCAGTTTCTGTAAATGAGAACATCTACAGTAATTTGCAACAAGCCCTCGTTGCTCAAGGCAAAACCAGCGCAGCTCTGGAAATTAGCGAACGCGGACGGGCATTTGCACTCAGAAAAATGTTAGCGAAAAGACTGTCGGATGCATCAACGACAGTCGGAACGGCGACCCCACCGCAACTTCAACAACTTCAGCAAATCGCAAAGCAACACCATGCAGCGCTGGTTGAATACTCAATCATTGAAGACGCGGCAAATAGTAGCTACGTCATTGGGTTCCATGAGCCAGAACTCTATATTTGGGTGATTCAACCGACGGGGGAGGTGGTCTTTCGCACCGTTGATCTGAAACCAATCTGGCAGGAGCAGGGAATGGATCTGGCGCATCTGGTTCTGAGTAGCCGTGCAACCCTGGGGATTCAGGATCGGGGTAGCATTGCCATTGAGCCATTGCCGCAAACGGAGCGGAGCGATCGCCCCAACCCACTCAGGCTATTGCACCAACTGCTGATTCAGCCGATCGCCGATGTGCTGCCTGCGAATCCAGAGACTCCCGTGATTTTCATCCCGCATTCCCAACTCTTCTTGGTGCCTTGGGCGGCATTGCAGGATGCTCAGGGCAACTATTTAATCGAACACCATCCAATTTTGACTGCGCCTGCCATCCAGGTTTTAGCTTTCACCCAGCAGCAACGCGCCAATGTGCAAAAGGCGCAGGTGCAGGGGCAATTGATTGTAGGCAATCCAACTATGCCCAAGGTAGCAGTTAAACCGGGGGCACCCCCCGAACCACTCCCCCCGTTACCCTCGGCAGAGCAGGAGGCAATGGCGATCGCACAGTTATTGCATGGCAGCGCCTTGATTGGCAATCGGGCGACAAAAGTGGCAGTTTTGCCCCAGTTAACCCAAGCCAGAATCATCCATTTCGCTACGCATGGGTTATACAGTGATGTGCAGAGATCGGGGCTACCAGGCGCGATCGCCCTTGCCCCGTCTGCCCAGGATGATGGGTTGCTGACTGCGAGCGAAATTCTGAATCTGAAACTGCACGCTGAACTGGTGGTTTTAAGTGCTTGCGATACGGGCAAAGGCTACATCTCAGCGGATGGTGTGCTGGGGTTATCGCGGGCTCTCATCACCGCAGGGGTGCCTAGTGTGATGGTGTCTCTCTGGTCAGTTCCTGATGCACCGACAGCGGAACTGATGATAGAGTTCTACCGCAACTGGCGCGATCGCAAGCTGGACAAAGCGCAAGCGCTGCGACAAGCAATGATTACAATGATGAAGATTCATCCCAATCCACGAGCTTGGGCAGCTTTTATCCTGATTGGAGAATCAAAATAGGGAATGTTAAGAAAATGGCAGATATTGAAAGACGATTTGCCGTTCAAGCAAGGTTTCAGTTGTTATTAGAGCAAGTTGCTGTGCCAGTACGTCACGATCACCTCATCCTCTCTCTGCTGCTTTGTTGTTCTGTGCCATTCGTTGCTGTGAGGGCGATCGCAACCGAACCTCTGTCACTGTTGGCGCAAACGCAGCCTGCTACTGACCGCAAGGCAGAAGCCGATCGACTCATTAATGAAGCCAGTCAGTTGATTGGGAAAAAACAAAACCAGGCAGCTTTGGAGAAGTATCAGCAGGCATTAGTTATCTACCGAGAAGTAGGTGACCGAGAGTGGGAAGGTAAAACCCTCCGTAACATTGGATTAGTGTACGTTCAACAGAGGCAATACTCGAAAGCGCTAGAGATCTATCAGCAGGCATTGGGTGTCGAACGAGCAATTGGCAGCCGAATTGGGGAAAACGTAATTCTCAGCAATATCGGGGAGGTGTACTACCGCTTGGAGCAATATCCGGAGGCGCTGGAGGTCTGGCAACAGGCATTGGGCGTCGAGCGCGCAATGGGTGACCGAGATCGCGAAGGCAAAACCCTCTACAAAATTGGGAAAGTGTACGCCCATCTGGGACAGTATGCGAAAGGATTGGAGTACTATCAGCAGTCCTTGAGCATCATGCAAGCGGTGGGTGACCGAGAGTGGGAAGGCGACAATCTTGCTGCCATTGGAGGGGTCTATTCTCACCAGGGGCAATACCCAAAGGCGCTGGATTTCCTTCAACAGGCAGTGGTCATCAAACGAGCAGTGGGTGACAAAGACGGGGAAAGCTTAGCCCTAAATGAGTTTGGAGTAGTGTACAACGAGCTGGGGCAATACTCGAAAGCGCTGGACTTCTTTCAACAGGCGTTAGTTATTTCCCGGGATATGGGCAGCCGAATCGGGGAACAAGCCAACCTCGCCAACATCGGGTTGGCATACGTCCGCCTAGGGCAATACCCAAAAGCGCTGGAGTCCTATCAACAGGCATTAGTCATCAACCGAGCAATGGTGGCTAATGGAAATTATGAAGACGCCAAGCTGCTTACCGGCCTTGGATTAGTATACAACGAGCTGGGACAGGATGCGAAAGCATTAGAGTCCTATCAACAGGCATTAGTCATCAACCGAGCTGTAGGTGATAAAACAGGGGAAGGCACAACCCTCGGCAACGTTGGATCTGTTTACTTGGAACTGGGGCAATACCCAAAAGCACTGGAGTTCTTCCAACAAGCCTTGAGCCTTGATCGAGCCGTGGGCAATCGAGCCGGGGAAGGCGTAGACCTCGACAATATTGGCGAAACACTGAAGCATGGTAAGCAAGAGTTAGCCATTGTTTTCTTCAAACAAGCTGTGAATGTGCGAGAAAGCATTCGCCAAGACCTCAAGAAGTTAAGCCTTGTAGACCAGAAGGCATACACAGAAACCGTTGCTTATAGCTATCGCACCCTCGCCGGTCTGTTGCTGAGGCAAGACCGCATTCTGGAAGCACAGCAAGTCCTTGATCTTCTTAAAGTCCAGGAACTCGATGATTACCTCCGCAATGTTCGAGGCAATGGTCAGACTGCCAGAGGCATCGAGAATCTACCGCCCGAACAACAAATTCTCACTAAGTATGGGGAACTGCAAAAAAGCGCTATCCAAATCGGCGAAGAACTCACCGATTTACGAAAGCTGCCAGAGGTACAGCGTACTCCCACTCAGCAACAGCGTATCGCCCAATTGGTGAAAATTCAGGAAGGCATCAACCAACAGTTCAACCAATTTATCGACAGTAAGGACGTTCAAGCCCTAGTAGATCAACTCAGCCGCACTGCCAGAAAGCAAAGCCTGGATTTAGAATCCCTCAGTGCCCTTAAAGACGATCTCAGAAAAGCAGGCAACGCCGTGTTGCTCTATCCGCTGATTCTGGACGATCGACTGGAACTCATCCTGACCACTCCCGATTCCCCCCCGATTCGCCGCACCGTTGCCGTTAAACGCGAGGAACTCAACCGCACCATTGTCGAATTCCGCAGCGCCCTCAAGAATCCCACCAGCGATGCCAAAGTTCCCGCTCAAAAACTCTATAATTGGTTGATCAAACCACTGGAAGCTGACCTGAAACAATCCGGTTCTCAGACCATCATTTATGCTCCCGATGGACAACTGCGCTATATCCCTCTCGCCGCCCTTTTCGATGGCAAACAATGGTTGGTTGAGCGCTATCGCATCAATAACATCACTGCTAAATCTCTCACCAATCTCAACATCAAGCCTCCCACCCAACCGAAAGTTTTAGCCGGAGCCTTTGCCAGCGGACATTACAGCTTTATGGTGGGGCAAACCTCTTTTACCTTCAACGGCTTACTCGGTGCCCAGAAGGAAGTGCAAATGCTCGTGGCTTCGCTTCCCAACACAACCTCCCTAATTGATGGCAAGTTCAGCCGCGATGCCACCACGACCAAAATGAACGAGTATGCGATCGTGCATCTGGCTACCCATGCTGCCTTTGTCACAGGTGATCCCAGCAATTCGTTCATCCTCTTTGGCAGTGGTGAGTATGCCACACTGCAAGACATCCGCAACTGGGATCTGACCAATGTCGATTTAATTGTGCTCAGCGCCTGCGAAACTGGTCTTGGTGGTCAGTTTGGCAACGGCGAGGAGGTTTTAGGTCTGGGCTATATCTTTCAGGAAAAAGGCGCAAGAGCTGTGCTGGCATCCCTTTGGACTGTGGATGATGGCGGTACGGAAGCATTGATGAGTGCTTTCTATGGGCAACTGAAACAAGGGAATGTTGCCAAAGTAGAAGCGCTACGACAGGCACAAATCGCCCTGATCAATGCCAATGAAAAAACTGCCGGCAAGGGCAAGCGCAGCAGCATCGAAATTGAAGCCCTGAATTCAGGCATTGCTCCAGATACCGTAAATCGCCTCAGCCATCCCTACTACTGGGCACCCTTCATCTTGATTGGCAATGGCTTGTAAGATTATCTACTGACCCGCTGACCCTCGACCTTATGACAACCTCTCGTCTGGAACAAGCCATTCAACGCTACGAAGCAGCGATCACACACCTTAAAACCGATCCACCTAAGGAACTTTCATCGGCTGAGGTGCTTGACACTTTGACAGCACGGGATGAAGTGCAGGCAGCATTGGAAGATACCACGCAAACCTCTGGGGCAAGCCTGAATGCCATTAACCAACTGGATAGTGTGTTGAAAGACAATGCAGGGGCAATCGCCAAAGCCAGGGAAACCGCTGAGCGATCGGCTGGTTGGCAAACAAGCTTTAACCCCAACGAAAAAGCCTGGTGGTGGTTTCTCACCCCCCCCGAACCTAAACGCTGGTCAGATGGGTTGGATTGGTTTTGGAACGCCGCTTCGGTCACTTGCCTGACCATTTCCCTGGCGTTAGTCGGCGATATTTCCACTCGCTTTCTCATAGGTGGTCCAGACACCTTTGGCGCATTAGCGGTCAGCGTTCAAAGCGTCCTTACCCTACTGACGGCTGGCGGTGCCCTCACCAAAGCTGGACAGGAGGCAGGGAAACGGTTTCTGTCTGGTACAAACTGCCCCGAACGGAACTGGCAGGAAGTTGGAGCCATTGGTTCCCTGGCACTGACCAGTGGCTTAATTGCCCTCCGGTTATCCCTACCGCAAATTGCTAACCTGTACACTCACTGGGGTCTCAGCAACTACCGGGAAGGAGACCTGGGTAGTGCCGAAGAACAGTTCAAACGTGCGCTGCAACTCAACCCTGATGACAACGAGGCTCATCTCTGGTTAGGTTCCCTCTACGAAGATCTACAAAATGTAGACGCTGCTCGTACCCAGTACCAATTTGCTATTGAGGGAGGGAATTTTACTGCCGTCAACAACCTAGCGCGTCAGCAAATCCTTAAAGGAAAGTACCCCGAAGCCGCTGCTTTATTGCTCAAAGCACTTGATGATGAAAAGAAAAAACCGATCGATGCAGAAACGAAACACGCAATCCTCAAGAATTTAGGTTGGACACGACTGAAGCAGAACGACTACGCAGGCGCTGAAGCGTATTTATCAGATGCCATTGACCTCCAAAAAACCGCCAAATTGTCAAGAAATACTGCCTCTCCTCATTGCTTATTGGCGCAAGCAAGGGAAGCGCAGGGTGACAAAAAAGAGGCGTTGCTGGAGTGGGAGGCATGTAATCAGGATGCAAACAGCCTCAATTCCGACGAGGATGGCTGGAGAATCACCGCTCAAAAACGTTTAACGGCTAAGGAAACGCATAAATGATGATTCAAAATCAAGCGGAAACGAACCGACTTTCGCAGGTTTTTATGGTCGCGATCGCGGCGAATATGGCATTATTGCTCTGCATTGATGCTGCCAACGCGCAAACTGCCAGACTTGAAAAACCAATTATAGGTACAGTCAAGCTCAAACGTGAGGGTTGGTCGAAATTCCAGCCCGTGGGTGCAGGAACAGCTTTAGGACAACGGGATCAGCTCTTACCCAGCAGTGGAGCGAAAGTGACTGTAGTTTGTCCAAACCTCTCAACACGGCGCGTTCCAGCCAACGTTCCCTCTGGGTTAAAAAGTCTTTGCCCAGTATGGCTAGCCGCCGGTCCTCGGGGTTCTGAGCCTGCTCCCGGTACATTGGGTGGTATTAACGCGTTGATCCCCTATGTAATTAGCCCACGACATACTTTGCTGCTATCCACAACTCCTCTCCTGCAATGGAATCCGGTTGCAGAGACAACCCAGTACACTGCTAAGTTAACTAACCGATCAGGCTTCAAATGGGAGAAACAGGTGGCAGAGGCTCAGATTGCGGTTAAAGAGATCCTGCAACCCGCCGTTCCCTACCTGTTGACCGTGCAGGCCTGCACTGGCAAAGCGTCTCAAGATGAAGGTTCATCTAATTTAGACTTCTTTGTACTACGTCCAGCAGAAGCGGAGATCGTTCAGGCTGAGGTAGCAAAGATCAATCAGCAGAAGTTGAGCCGACTGAATACAGCGCTCCAGCTTGCCAGCCTCTACAGCAATTACGTACTGCCAGGGACAGCCATTAGTGCCTATGGTCTCAGCACTCAAACATCCAAGACCTACAGTCTGACCTCTGAAGCGATAGCCACAATGGAGGCGTTAATTAAAGCGGGTGAACCATCAGCAATTGCCTACCGCACCCTCGGTGATCTCTACTGGCAAAGTGGACTGGCACAGTTAGCGATCGATCATTACTCAAAGGCTGTTGATGTAGCTAAACAGCCTGAGGATTTAGAAGAAAAAACTTTAGCTCAACTTGGCTTAGGGGAAGTCTATGCTGCCATTAATGCCATTCCTCAGGCAAAACGCTTCTATGGTCAGGCGATCGAGGGGTATCTTACTCTGGGGTATAACGAACGTGCCAACCTCTTGAAGCAGCAATTAGAGAATCTGGAGTGAGCTTGAGGTTCGTAACCCCTAGAGCGCCGGTACAGTATTCATAAGACAGCAGATACGGTTGTGTTGCAAATAGGGTATGTCAACTATGTTTGCGTCAAGGATCAAAATTAGAGCCGTAATCGCTCTTCGTACATAACCGCGATCAGTAGCGTATCGTCACTCCTTAACTGCAAAATTGAGGATCTGGTAGCGCAGTAGACCAAGCTTACTGAGCAGCTCAACGGCAGCGGTGGCTCGGACTGCCTCAGAATTGCCTACCCGATTAAACACCTGACGCACGATCGGGTAGGTGGGTAGAGTGTTGCGGGTGATGCCTTCCTGAGAAGTAAGGTAAAAGTCGGTTTCTTGGGCTAGAGTTTGGTAGTCCGGCAGAGTGAAGTAACTATCTAATCGACCATAGGTTCCGGCTACCATGCGTGCCCCGAATTGGGCTAGTACTTTCTGGAGTGATCGAAAGACGGTTACAGGTACAAAGTCACAAATGCCCAAGCGTCCACCGGGACATAATACCCGTCGCGCTTCCCGAAAGAAGTCTGCCCGACTGGGAAAATGGAAAATGCACTCCACAGCTAGCACCACATTTATGGAGGCATCAGCAAAGGGCATCTGGCAGACATCTCCTTCTACAAACACAATCTGGTTTTTGCTGAGGGGCTTTACTTCTTGGCTTGCCCTAGTAGCCAGTCAAGGCTATTTTGAGGGGTAGCTAGAGCCTGTAGCTTATGTATAGCAGGTGTTTTCAAGAAAATCTATCCCTCAATTTAAGGTTGACAGTCTACTAGTGAGCTGACGGGGGTCGATGTTGAGACCAGTCAAGTGAAGGTTTTGAAACTGTTCGTTAAGGCTAGCGATCGTGCCGCCAAAGTCACAGCCTGCATCCAGCACCCGATCGTTCTCCTTCACTCCTGCCGCTGTATACATCTTTTGGCAAAGGCGTTCTGAGGCGAGCGCAAAATCCTCAACCGAGCCGTCGGGTTGAGATAGATTGGGCCAGTATCCCCAATGAACATGTCGTCCAAAGGCTTGCTGCACAATTGCCTCACCCAAACTGAGTTGCTCCAGCAGAATGTCAAAGTAGGGCAAGGAAATGTTAGCAGGGCGCATGATTGTCGGACTCAGGACTAGGTAGGGCTAGTGGTTAGCTTTTTGTGTAAGGTCGAGCGCTAGATTATGTAGGAACTGAGCTGACATGAGACCAATTTAGTGCGAAAAAGGACTGAAAGCCTGAGTCTGCTGTAGAAGTTTGACGCGCTTCTGTTTAAAGCTTTATCTAGAAGCCCTATTACGTCGAGCTTGTAGCCTCATCTTGCGCTTTTTTGACCTTGTATCGGCTTAACCCCGTGTACTGTTATTATCTCAGAACTTGTTAAACCTGCCTCATTTTGAGACGCAAGTTCGTTGACGGGTTAAATTACACGTTTGTGAGCTTAAGAGCCTAGTTTTGGGAAAGCGCGTTCAACTGTAAAAGAAAGGAGCGTTGAAATTCTCAAAACTCGACACCTAATGAAGCTTAAAAGCTAGCCTTAGCAGACTTTACACCATTTTGTTGAACAAGTGCAAGATGAGTTGTGAGAAACCCAACCTTTTCAAAGTTCCAACTCATAGATCTGAGCAATCTCATCCGACTGAATCCCCAAATACGCCAGCGTCTGACGTTGAGTGGCATGTCCGAATGCCTCCATCAACAGGGGAATGGCAGTGCCTCGCTCTGTCCGCTGCCAGTAGCCCCACGTCTTGCGAAGCGTGTGGCTGCCATAATTTCCCTTCAACCCCACATCTTGGCACCAAGTCTTGACCATCGTGCTCACCGTAGTCACCGTCAGGC
>Ga0209724_1001727_pt1 | contig 19494 bp, 14 predicted proteins | sample grotaG_FD_184143 | JGI IMG/M metagenome (GOLD analysis project Ga0209724, IMG submission 184143) | Glacier valley bacterial and archeal communities from Borup Fiord, Nunavut, Canada, to study Microbial Dark Matter (Phase II) -... | ecosystem: Environmental > Aquatic > Freshwater > Ice > Glacier ...
CTGCGTACGCGCGTCGTGAAGTTCATCGACTACTTCAACGACGTTCTCGCCAAGCCGTTCCGCTGGACTTACACGGGGAGGCCGCTTCGAGCATGACCGGATCGCAACCTCAGCCGAGCACATCTAGTTGCTCGAGCGGGTCAGATCTGATTCATCTTACGCAGCAACGTATCGCCCGCGCGCTGATCGACCACCCAGCGTCTATTCGATCCGCGGCACCTGCTACGACAACCGCTCGGTGTCGCTGTGATTGCGCTCGAGCTCGTTGTGCCCGTTACCGTGTGGCGCCGCTTCGAGGTCGCGTGACTGTTCGCGGGATCGGCCAACCAGGCAACCAAGGCATCGAGCCGCGGACCGAGCCAACCTTCGGAATGGTGGGCACCGCTTCCAGCGTCGTGACGGGACCATCTTGTAGGCGTCGAGCCTGGTGGTATCGTAGTCCTCCGACGAGTCGCTGGTGACCTCGACCAGCACGGCCGAGTTGAGCCTGGACAGTGTAGTGGGCGAGCGGCCCGGAGGCCCGCCCGGGGCTTCTGTGTCACGGCCACGAGACGAAGCGTGGGCAACGGCGGCGCTCGGCAAGTAGACGGCGGAGTCTCCGTGGCGCGTTGCGTGCCCGGCGCCGTGTTGAGCGTGGGATCGCCCACATCCCGGTGGCGACGGCTCACCGGGCGGTAGTCGGGGATCCGTCGAACCAGTAGACCAGCGTGATCGCGAGGCAGTGAAACTCCGCGTCGGATGACTGCGTGACGATCTTCTCGAACACGTCGAGCTCGGCGTGCAAGCGGATCCAGTCCGTGATCGTCTCGCCAAGAAACCCGCGCTCCCGCGCCTTGGTCGCGGCAAACACCTTGAGCCCGATACTTCGTTCCGAATTCACTCTGGCGACGAGGGTAGCACGCGAGCCTGCCTCTCTTGGCAGCACTCGGACCACCGTAAACCACGCGCCCGCGGCGCCTTCGAACGACCTCGCTGTCGTCAACCGCGCCTCGGGCTCAGCCTTACGCCGCTGGTCGGAGCGGTCTAGGTAGATGCCGGCCTCTTCGTAGCTGTGCTGCTCGACGGCCCAACACCCGCGCCATGCTCGACAGTACCGGTCCCCGGCGACTTAATTAAGGCGTAGCCAATCGGATCGAGGTAAGCGACGACGACGCGCGCTTGTTGTCTTTCAAGGCGGCGACGTTCGACGTCGTAGTCTCCATGCTCTGCTTGCACCACATCGAAGAGGGTCGCGACAAAGCGCTCGCGGAGATCACCCGCGTGCCGAGGCCCGGCGGCACGGCGGTCATCTCGGATCTCGCGGGCACCGCTGACGCCGCGAGGCCGGTCATGCAACTGGGGTTGCAGGTGAACGTGGGGGCACCTTTTCGGATCCTTCAGCGATCGGCTCAACTCGGACGCATGTCCGATCCAGCTTGCAGCTCCGCAGCGGCCGCGGCCAATCCGGCGCGCAACGGTGCTGCAAGCGAAGGTTCATGAGCGTTCGCCAGGGCCGGTGCCGCGCCGCCAGCCGTGAGCACCTGCCGACCGGCACGTCGGATATCCCATGTTCACAGCATGCGCCGCCGGGATCCAGCTACTCGGCTTTTTGGTCTCGGATGGACGCGTGGCCTTCAAGGATCGAACCCAACGAGACTTCGTGCGAACAGATTGCCGCGGTCGGCAGGCGCGCGAAGCTGCGCTTGCGCCACAACACGACGCGCGCAGCTCACGCTCGACGTGGTTGTTGGTCGGCTCGACGCCTTCGGTTTCGATGAATGTCCACAATGGGGCCTTATGCGCGAGCATGTCGGCACGACCGACCATCCCCTCAAGAGGCGAGCGATCTCGTGCACGATCGAGGACCGGATCGCGCCGACACAGATCAGGGGCGGGGTAGCCAAAGCAGCGAGAACGCTGCTGCCGCCTCTGGGATCGCCGTCATGTGCTCGTACATTGAGGCATCCTTGGCGTGACTTTCACGCGGGAACCAGGTCGTGGCTGGCAACACGCGACTCGCTTCCAGATACCCATCGTCGAAGTAGTCGGAGGCGGCCGAGTTCGGCTCCACGGCGCGGCCGTCCGGAATCCAGGCCTGGAATCCCGGGCTCTTCTTGGCCCAGAGAACGCGGCCCCGCTGCATGTAGACCACCGCACACCGCTCCGGGGTCAGCTCGACGAACCGCATCGCGCTCGCCTGCAACGAAGTGGCGAATGCGCTCGCGATCGCGCGCACGGGATCGAACGAGACCGGCGCAACCTGGCACATCGGTCCCGCAAGCGGCGTGGGCATGAGGCACTCGGTCGCGAACACGCACGCGTCGCGTTCGATCTCGGAGCCATCGGACGTCAGCGGCGAACACGTCCGCTGGCGTTTGAACGCCCTCCCGAGCACGTCGCCCTGGGCGTAGTGCTTGAGCAGCAGATGTCCAATCTCATGAGCGATGCAGAACCGGATCGCACCGACGTCCACGATCTTCTTCGAGATGATGACCCGCGCACGATCGCCGATCTGAACCACGCGCGCCTTCGCGCCGTCGAGATCGCCGTAGACGATCTCGCCCGCACCTCGCCGCGTGGAAGCTCGTCGAGCACTTCGACGCGTCGACGCCCGCTCCGCCGAGCGCGAGAGCCGAGGCCGCGTAGTCATGTCTCGCGTCGACACCGAATCGGGCCACGAGCCGGCCACGAATCCGGCCAAATGGCGCGATTCGGATCACGACGCGAAGGTCCCGCTCGAATCGGGCCATGACGTGCTCGACGTGCCACAGGCTGCCAGCTTGCTCGCCGTCGGGAGGAACACGATCTACACGCTCGTCGCGAAGAATCAGATCCCACATCGCCGATTGGGCAAAGCGATTCGTTTTAGCCGCGCAGCCGTCATGTCATGGTTGTCGTCGTGGTCATCGCAGGACGCGAAGGAAAGGCACTAACGATGCCTGTACGACGTGATCCTATTTATGGCGGTTGGTTCTTCCGAACCACCGTGAAGACCCCCGACGGCAGGAAGGTGCGGATCTTCGGTACGCCCGGTGTTCCCGGGCCGTACCACGATCTCGCGCAGTCCCGTGTCGGGGCCCTGGAGGCCGAGCAGCGCGCCATCCGCGAAGTGTGCGCGCCGAAGCTCGAGCCCTCCATCAAGAAGGAGGTACCGACGTTCGCAGAGTGGTTCAAAGGTTCGTTCTGGCACGAGTGGGTGATCGGACGGAAGAACAAGCCGAGCGAGGTGCGGTCGAAGAACATCATCTACGACCTGCACCTCGAGCCGCGTTTCGGTCGGATGCGCCTCGACGAGATTACGACGCCCGTGGTCGCGCGATTCCGCGCGGACCTCGTGGCGAAGAAGCTCGGCGACAAGCGCATCAACAACATCCTCGCGGTGTTGTCGAAGCCGATGAAGTACGCGGTCGACTGCGAGGTGATCGACAAGTCACCGCGCATCGGCATGTTCAAGTGCGAGCGACCGGAGATCGTCGCGTGGGACTTCGAGCAGTACGCTCGTCTCCTCGCGTCGGCGAAGGTCGAGGGTGAGGATTGGTACGCGGCGATCTGCTTGGCCGGTGAAGCCGGCCTACGCGTCGGCGAGGTGAAAGCCCTGCGCTGGCGCGAGGACGTCGACATGATCGCCAGAACGATCACGGTGAACTTCCAGACCCGGAACAAGCAGACGACGACGCCCAAGGGCCGCACCCGGCGGACGATCCCGATGACGACGAGGCTGCACGACGCGCTCAAGCGGATGAGTGTCATCCGCGACGGCTTGGTCGTGCGAAACCTCGACGGCTCGGCGAAGTCCGACGATCAGGCCGACAAGGCGATCCAACGGATCTGCCGCCGCGCCGGGCTGCCGGCCCGGCTGTTCCATACCCTGCGCCACAGCTTCGGAACCCACGCCGCGTTGTTCGGTGTGAACCCGTGGCGGTTGCAGGCGTGGCTGGGTCACAAGCGGATCGACGAGACGATGCTCTACGTCCACGTGGCGGAGGCGCATCACCGCGAGCTACCGGAAATCGTCCGCGAGAAAGCGCGCGGGATCGACGATCCCGATCAGCGCGTGCTCGCGATGCTCGGAGCACGCGGCGGCGTCGAACTGATTGGAGTTCGTGGCAGTGGTGTGGCAGTGGCTCCCCTCTCGTCGGAGGGAACCGCAGTGATCACCGCCGCTTAAGAAGTGCGAGCGGGGGGACTCGAACCCTACGAAGACCGTGAGTATTCAACTTGAATCACGTGGCCTTGCAGCAGTCTTCGTAGGTTAGCTCGATTCGCTGTCCGCCTCCGTCTGGCCTGATCCGGCCGGATCGGCTGCGGCGTGGCAAATTTTTGCCACGCGTTCAGGGCGCGATCTTCTCGACGAGGATGCGCAGGTCCGCGGGCCGGATCTCCACGTTGAACAGGCGCAGGAAGTCCATGCCCAGGACGCCGTCGATCCCATAGCCGAGGTCTGCGACGACGATCCGTAGATCGGGCACCGTGAACCCGAGCGCCGAGATCTCGGAGCGGACGATGTAGCCGCGCTCCTCGGCTGCGGCCGTGCGAGTGACGCTCCAGGCAATGCGGAGCGCCGACGAGTAGCCGATTGCATCAGCGACGCTCGGCACGATCGTGGTGAGCACCGCGCCTGTGTCCAGGATGAGCTGAACGCGGGCTCGACCGGTCGGGCCGACGACCTCGGCGTCGACGCCGATCAGATCACCGACGAGCTGGAACGAGGTCTCGGCTCTCATCCACGATCTCGAAGCGTGGCGTCCGTAGTGGACGGCCACGCGTGTGCATCACGGTCGCATCGGGCGTCGACAGGCCGAGCTGATCGAGCAGGTCGTGCATCGATCCGCTGCTTCCAACGAGGCGCGCCGAGTGGATCGAGCCGTCGGGCTGGTATGCCATGTCGAGCAGCGCGACCCACTGGTCGTCATAGCGAGCGCAGATCTCGTCCCACGACAGCGTCGTCGCAGACGTTGCAACCTTCTCCGCGGCGCTCACCGGTCTATCCTGGATGGAACCGGGCCGTTGTCAATTTTCTTGCGACGGAGCGGGCGGTGCTCTGCTGGCGTCGTGCATGATGCTGGCGTGGTGCTCACAGGCTCGACGATCAAGGTCTGCCTCGTGAACGAAGGCGACGACGTGGAAACGCCTTGGGCTATCGACCTCGGGCCGGCCGACAGCGGGCCTGACGGAAGCCGACGTGTTCGGCTGATCAACGTGCCGTTCATGCATGCGAAGCCGACCTGGGGAGACGTCGTCATCGTTACGCCCGTCGAGGGTGGGCGCCTCACGTGGAACGGTGGTGGAGTCCCCTATTCGGAGATCCACCACGCAGCGAGCAAGATGGTGGACGTTACGCGGTGATCGTTGACTACGTGCCGCACGCTGGAACGACCGCCAAGGCTGCGTTCAAGGCACTTACCCGGGTCTTCGAACGCGAGGGCGGCGACCTCGCCGACGCGGAGGCGGTATGCGAGGGGGCGGTCGCGCCTCGCGAACAACGCCCGGGACGTGCGTACCTTGCTGTCAAATATGACCTTCTGCCGGCGACAGTCTTGGCGCGACTGCGTGCGGCGAACCCTTCGTGCGATCTGATTCTGATCCACCCGACCGACGATGCGTAGGAATCGTGGCGCGACCGCCCTGCAACGAGGCACGAACGCAGCCTACGGATCGCTACCGAAGTAAGCCCGGAACGCAGTGACCAACGCTTTCGGATCGGTGTCGGTCGAGGCTGGTATCGACAGCTCGATGATCATCGCGTGATCGTGAATCGGTCCCCGCAGCCAACGCGCCGCCCAGGTGAGCTTGCCCGAGCCGGACGTCGCCCGTGGCCAGCCCGACGGTAGCTGCGAGCGATCCACCTCGATGACTCCGGACCGGGTGACGTCTCCCGTCTGGATCAAGATCTGCGCCGTGGCGCGAACGAGCTCGATGGCCTGGTCGAGGTTCGGGCCTGGAATGCCGGAGGCGTAGAGCTCGGGGAGCCCGAGCCGCCAGAGGCCGATGGTGCGCACGTGGTCGAGCTCGCCCTTGGTCGAGGTCACGCCCATGACACGCACGATGGATCGGACGTCCCGCCGACCTGGGTCAGGCACGGCCGAGTCCATGCTGTGTACGTCGTCGAGCTCGGCGCGATAGGCGTCGTAGATCCAGCCCTGTTGCGAGGCAGCAACGTGCTTCGCGATCTCCGTGACGTTCGCGATCAGTTCCCAGCCTCGCGCCGCTGGCGCTCGAGCATCGATGCGAACAACCGCCACGGACCGGTCGACGCGCGCGAAGGCCTCGCGATCGATGCGCGAGGTAACGTATCCGGGCAGGCGATGGCTCCAGTGCTCGTCCTCCGTGCTGACGAGCGCTGCCGTGCCCGTAGCGAAGCGGCCTTTCGCGGCTAACTCGCTCCGAGCCAGCGTGAGCGCGCCCTGAACGTCCCCTTCCGGTGGAACCAGGACATCGAGCGTGATGGTCGCGTTCGACTGCACCAACGAGCCGGGCTCGACGTTCGCATGCTCGGCAGGTACGGCGGGTACCGCGGATCCTGGCGTGACGCGCGCAGGCGCAGCGCAGCCCAGCATCGCGAGCACGAACACCCACGAGAGCTTTCTTCCAACCATCACGCGGTCACCGGGCGGCGACGATCACCGACTGATTCTGCAAACGCCAGCGAACGGTCCGCGGTTCGGCGGCATTCTACCCAGGCGTGGCGGATTCGGATCAGATCGCACAGCTCACGGCAGAGCTCGCATGGCTCCGCCGTCTGACGCGCGCGTTGCTCGATGACACACGCGGTCCCGATCTCGCCCACGATACGTGGCTGGTCGCTTCCACGCATGTGCCGTCCGACGGTAGACCGCTGCGGCCGTGGCTCGCTCGTGTCGCGCTCGACCGAGGCCACCACCACGCACCACCGTCGAACGACCGTCTTGGCGCGAACGAGTCCCGCCGTCGCGGCTTCTGGCAGGGCACAGCCCTGACCGGCCGTGCGCATCGCCGCGTCTAACCGGTTAGACCATCGCGTCGAAGCAATTCTTGCCGAGCCTGATCCCGATGTTCGGGCCCGGCTTGGTCAAGGTCAGGCTCAGGATGTCTGGACCTGATCGAACGCGAGCGCCGGCAGCGACGGCGGCGCGATGTCGATCACGTCGTGGCGAACGACGAGGTGATACGAGCCGTCGCTCGCACGCACGAGCGTCGCTCTGCGTTGCAGCCGAGCGGCGCGCTGCGGCAGGGCGCCGATCGCGATCGTCGGCGGCAACTCGGCACGCGCGACCAGCGGTTGGCCGGGAATCGCGGCAAGCGCGAGCTCGAGGCCCATCGCGCCGGTGTGCAGACGATAGGGATGGCACGTCGCCGAAATGTCCGGGCCGAGCGTGTACACGAGCGTCGAGCCCGCCGCAGGGGCGAGCGGGGCGGCGGACGGCGGCGCGCGACCGATACCGTCCTCGCCGAGGATCGTGCGATCGATCGCCCACACCACGTTGGCGACGGCATCGCTCGCGAAATCGATCGCGTCGACGATTGGCCCCACGAGCGCGTTGACGGTCGGCGCGACGAAGACGAGTGGCCCCGGCAGCGAGGCGTCTCGCGCGAGCTCACAAAAGTGCCACGCCGCGTTCGCGCCGTCGAGGTCGGTCGTCGGCGAGACGAGCTGACGCACGCCGAACGTGTCGGTCACGACGTGCGACAGGACGCGCGCGACCGAGCCGGCGCGTAGCTCGATCGGCACGACGAGCCAGTCATCGGCGAACGTGAGGCCGAGCTCGACCATCAACAACCGCCCGACGTCGCCCGGGCCGGCTGTCACGGCGGGCCAGATGACCGCGCTGTCCTCGAGATCCCAGTAGCGGCGAGCGGGTGCGCCGCGGTAGCGGACGTGCGACGGCAGCGCGGTCGAGACGATCGGCGCGGTAGGCGTCGAGGGCGTCGCGTCCAGAGGCAGCGCGTCGACGTCGGTCCACGCAACCGTGCCGCCATCGTGACGAGCGGCGACGAGCCGCGTCGAACCGGCACGCGCCTCGAACGCGTAGGCGAGCTGACCGGAGCGCCAGGTGCCGTGGCTCGTGCTGCGACGTGCGAGCCAGGTTCGACACGTCGCCGAGACCGAGGCGACGCTCGCAGGGTCGAGCCCGAAGGTTGCCGGGAAGTCACCAGCGGTGAGGATCGGCGCGATCGCGGCAGCAACGGCGTCGCCGTCGGGCACGCGCCCCGCCATCACGGCGGCGTAGCGTCGAGCGGCGGCGTCGAGCGCCGCGGTATCGACCGCGAGCGGATACTTCGACAGAAACAGCGCCGCGGCCGCCGGTGCGAGCATCGCCTGCAACATTCGGCCGTCGCGTGCGCGGCGATCGAGGGTGGCGATCGGATCGGCGAGCGCGATCTCCAGCGGCGTGCGGGCGGGGTCGAACGTGCTCCAGCTCGCACCGGCGGCGCGAAGCCCGTCGACGGCCGCGACGTCGAGCCGCGTGCGCGCGGTGATCGCGGAGCCTGCATCCGCGCCCGACAACTCGCCGAGCTGCCACTGGCGCGCGAGCAGCCAGAGCGGATCGTGAAGCCTCGCTTCGGCGCCGGCGGCGAGATCCGCGTCGCGCGCGCGCGGCTCGAGCCGGACCCAGCTCGTGATCGACGGTGGCATCACCCACCTCCGGTGAAGTCAGTCGATGCCGTATCGTTGGCGAGGTTGATCGCGAAGTAGAGCGCGGGCAGGAAGTGAGCCGCGGTGCCGATCAGATCGCCATCGACGAGCCGCAGCTTGGCGAGCGCGAGCGCTTCGCGCACCGTCGCCTCGATCGCGTCATCGGTCCACGTCGCGACGCTCGAATCGGGCGGCACCGCGAGCAGGATCGCTTGCGGCGGCGCTGCGTGTGGCTGATCGATCTGGAATGCGAGCGCGGTCGTTTGCGTGGCCGCCGGCACGACCTCGCTCCATGCGTCGACGAAGATCCCGGCGATCGGCTGCGCGAGATCGACGCCGAGCGGCGCGTGGATCGCGAAGCTGCGGCGCGCGGTCGGCGGCGAGGCCTCGGCGAACACCGCGCGGCCGATCCACGCCGAGCCGGCGCTATGGGGCAGCTGCGCGACACGCAACGCCGGAACAGGATCGCCGCTCACGACACCCGCGACGAACACCGCGCGATCGAACGCCGCCGTCTCGCCGCGCGCGGCGCCGATCTGCGCGAGCCACGTTGCTAGCTCGCTCGGGTCCGGGACGAGCGACGCCTGGTCCGCGAAGCTCTGTGCAATCGCGGCCGTCGCGAGCTGGAACCGTGGAACCGCGAGCAGATCGTCGCCGTACAAGATGCGAAGCCGCGCGAGCGCCCGCGTAGCGCGATCGGCGAGCGTCGTCGACGTCGGGGCCAGCGCGGCAAGCCGGGCTTGACGTGCAGCGAGTGCCGCGGTCGCCCGGGTGACTTGAGCCGGCCATTGCGTGGCGTCGATGGCGGGAATCGCGCCGACCACGCCGAGCGCGACCGCGGCGCGCAACCCGGTGGCCGGAGCGCTCGCGAGCAGGCCGAGCGCATCAGCGAGGACGGTCTCGCTGCCGCGCGCCTCGAGCTCGGCGATCGGCGCGGCATCGGGAGCTGCGGGCTCGCCGAAGTCCGTCGGACCTGCGGCCCGTGCGGTCGCGAGCGCGGCGGCGAGCGCGGCGCCCACGAGCATCGCGTCGTCGAACGAGCGCGCGCCGGAGATCCGCGCCGCGTCAATGGCAGTGCCGTGGACGCGATCGAGGATCCACGCGCCGAGCTCGTCGGTCGATGCGAGCCGTACCAGATCGAGCGCGCCGAGCCCGAGCGTGTCGAAGCCGACCACCTGCGACGTCGAACCCGCCGTCACGGTCACGCGGTAGTGCGCGGCGGCGCCGAGCACGCTCGCACACCACGCCTCGAGCGCGGGCTCGGCGGTCGCGCGCGGCGTTGCGGTCCATCCCGTCGCCTTCGAGCTCGCCGGCACGAGCGCGAAGATCGTGTGCGTCAGGCCGATGCCTCGGGCCGGCACGTCGATCACGCCGAGCTCGGCCGGCGGCTGCGCGCCGAGCGCGATCGTATCGAGCGTGGCCGCGTTGCGCTCGGGATTGCCGCGCGCGAGCTGATGCACGCTCTCGGCGACGAGCAGATCGCCGAGCGCGTCGAGCGCGTCGTCGTTGGCGGCGACGATCGCCACGATCGCGGTGGCCTCGGCCGAGCCAGTCGCCGGCAACCCCTGCTGGCCCCACGGGAGCCCGGCGCGCGCGCGCGTGGCGAGCACGTAGCCGTCGACCGGCGTGCGATCGGCCGTCGCGATCGCGGCCCCCGCCACGAGCTCGCGCAGCGGCAACAGGTACGACCACAGCGCCGGCGTGGTGGAGGCCAGCAGCGCGCGCTCGACGCGCCGGCCGAGCACGGCGCCGAGCGAATCGCCGGCGCGCACGGCGTCGAGGATCTCGGTGGCCGACCGCACCCGGCTCGATCGCAGATCGATCGCGAACGACGTCGCGGCATCGCCGCGATGGGCCACGTAGCCGCTGCGCAGGATCGCGGCGGTGGTCGCGTGATCGAGCGAGGGCGCGTGGATGAAGCCGCCCGGTAGTGACGCGGCGACCAGCGGTGCCGGCTCGCCGGCCGGCAGCGTCGGAACCGGCGTCGCGGGCGCGCGCGTCACTCCGCTGACGAAGCCGTACGAGCCGATGTAGATACCCGACGGCGTCACGGCGCGCAGCGCATCGAGGCGCTCGGTGGCCAGCGCGGTGACCCAGGCGTCGAGCCGGTGCGAGCACAGATCGAGCGCCTGCCGTGCGAGCTCGTCGAGTCGGGTCGACGTCGAGCTCGCGAGCGCGGCGAGCGCGGGCCACACCGCGACGAACGCTGGATCGCCCGTCCCCGAGGCCCGCGCGGTATCGAGCGTCGCGCGCTTGGTCGCGTCTAGCCACGTCCACGGCGCCGCGCCGGTCGCAAATCCGATCAGCTCCGGATCGAGCGGCATCGGCGCCGTCGCACGGCGCGCGGCGGCCAGATATGCCGCCATCGCGCCGTGACGGAGCAGGCGATACAACAACGGCGTCGCCGGCGCGAGCTCGGGCGCCGCCCGGATCTGCTCGAGCGTCGCGGCGCCAAGCGTCGCGATGTAGTTCGGTGACAGCCGATGATCGTCGATCGTCGCCTGCGCGATCGGTCCTTTGATACTGAAGTGCGAGTCGGCGTAGGTCGCGCGGGCGAGCCGATTGTCGACACCCGCGAGGCGTGCCCCAGTCCAGCCGGCACGTGCACGCGCGGCGTGTGCGGTCCACCACGCGGCGGTCAGCGGATGCTGGATGAAGTCGTAGAGGTACGTCGCATAGGCCGCGCCGATCACCGAACGTCCGACGTACTCGCTCGACACCGGCTCCATCGCGAGCACGCGCGCGACATCTTGATCGCTCGCTCCGGCAGCGAGCTTCGGAGCCGAACCTGCGGCCGCATCCCACGACGTTCGCAGCGCGCGCAAGATGCCGACGATCGCCGCGTCGCTTGCGGCCTTCTTGTCAGCTCTCCAGCTCGCGAGCGGCGCGATCGGCAGGATCCCGTACGGGGTGCGACCGACGCGAAGCGTGGGCAACGGTCCTGCGCTCCGCACGCGCGCGACGAACAACTGGCGCACGCGCTCGATCGCCGCGGCGGGCACGGCTGCGCCACCGAGCATCTGTTCGAAGAAGTAACCGAGCGTTGCCGGCCACAACGCGGCGTGCATGGCCTGGGCCTCTGCGTCGGCGACGCTCCATGCCGGCATCGCGCCCGGATCGACGTGTGCGAGCTGCGCGCCGGGGACGCCGATCGCCGCCGCGATCGCGGCACCTGCGGAGCCTGCCGGCGCGAGCGAGGCGCCGACTTCGGTGGCGAACGTCGCTTCGGCCGTCGCTCGCTCGGACGACCACGGCGGCACTTCGCCATCGGTAAAGCTCGTCGGCGTGCCCGGCGCGAGCACGCCGAGCCCATCGGTGTAGTGGTGTGCGTCGAGCAGCGCCGCGAGCGCCGCGGTCTCGGCCGCTGGCTCGCGGTCGCGAACGCCGAACACGACGATGTCGAAGGGGCCGTCTTGTGCGCTGATCGGAATCCTGGCGGCCATGCCGGCGGTGACCGCGGCGTCGAAGTCGGCGAGCCACGCGGTCGCCGGCGCGAGCGTGACCGCGTCGGGCGCGAGCGTGCCCGCGTCGTCGGGTGCGAGCCCAACCGCAAGATCGGGCGTGACCTTCGTGATCGCGGTGCGGATCGGCGCTGCGCCGTCCGGCGTCTGGACCACGATCGTCCAGCGGTCCGGCAGAAGGCGCGCGAGTGCCGCGCGAGACCACGAATCGGGGCGCGACGCGGGCGTTGCAGCATCGGCGAGCTGCGCGAGATACGCGGCGCGCGGTGCCGTCACAGCTCCGACGAGCGCACGCCACGCCGCGAGATCCTTCGCGCTCCCACGCCACGTGGTCCACGCCGCACGCTCGGCATCGGTGAGCTCGGGCTCGTGCGCATCGACGTGAATCTGATCGGGATAGATGCGCACCCACAGCTCGGCGGCCATGAACCGCGTCTCGACGCGGACCGGCAATAGCGCGATCGGCAACGTGGTCGACAGCGTCATGACACCAACGTCGATGCGTGAATCGCCACGCGCACCGTCGGCCTCAGCCCGATCGCCGCGAGCTGCGCCGCATCGGCCCCCCAGCGCAAGCTGCCGAGCTGGCGCTGCGCGAACGGTCCATCGACCCGCAGATAGTTGCCGGCGAGATCCGCCGCGGCGACGTCGGCCCACGCGATGTCGCTCCAGCTGGCGGGCGTCGCCGTCGCTGTTGCGGCGAGTCCGAACCGCGGCTCGTGCGGGTGTTCCGCGATCACGAAGTAGTAGCCGGCAGCGCCGGGCGGCGTGCTCGTGCCACGCGCGGCAGCGACGGTGAGATCGAACCCGAACAACGCGACGTCGCTGCCGAGTGTGGTCGCCACGACGGGCGCGACCGGGGCCGCGCTGCCGACGATGCGTTGCGAGCCGTGCCAGGCGGCGGCGACCGCGTAGACGAGCGCGTTCGGATAGCGCTGCAACACATCCCCGCGCACGGCGAGCACGAGCATGGCCGGCGTCGCGGGCGGCCCGGCGGCGGGCCAGGTCTCGATCGGCGGGATGTCGGGCACGCGCCGCGGCGAGCCGTCCGCGGCGGCTTCGACCCGGCCCCAGAACGTCTGCAGCCACGTGTGACCGAGCGCGCCCGGGAACTGGCGCCACAACAGCTCGCGTGCGAGCTGCTCGTTGGCGCCGACGAGGAACGCGCGCACGAAGTCCGGATCGGTCGCGGCCAAGGCGACTCGATTCGAGGCGAGCGACGTGAAGCCCGGCATCACGAGCTCGGGCGAGCTCGCGATGAGCGTCTCGATCAGCGGCTGTTGCAAGACCGGCGTCGCGACGACCGGCGTGAACCCGGTGATCCCCGTGATCCGCGTGCCCAGGATCGGCAAGATTCCGTACGCGGCGGTCCACTGCGTCGCGATCGCGGCGCGAATCGATCCGAGTGGACGCGCGGCGGAGAGATCGCCGAGCGGCGGACGGGTGTCGGGCGTCTGCTCGAGGTGCGTCGTGATGTATTGCTGATGTGCACGCGCGGCGAGCGCGAACTCGTTGATCTGCACGACCGGGCCGCCCTTCGATGGCAGCCTCGGGATCGTCCCTTTCTCGCCGATCGGGATCTGCGCGATGCCGATCGGCAGTGGCTGGATGGCCCGTGAGGACTCGGTGCCGACCACAGGCTGGCTCGCTAAATTTCGCCGCGCGCCTGCGACCGCGGCGGCCCTGGTCGTCAGGCGCGTCCAGTGCGTCGATGCGCTCGCGATCAGCGTCGGCGTCGCGAGTGCAAGGCGGACCGTGGACTTCGTGGCGATCGACACCGCATCGAACCCGGCCGCGCTCGTCGCCAGAACTTTGGGCGGATCGCCGGTGATCTGCTTCGTATCGATCTGCGCGAGCAGGTCGCCCGTCGTGGTCGCTGCACTCTGCCGCCTGATCGGACCGGCCGCGCGACCGAGCCGGCGCAGGCTCGCCGACAGCGCGGTCTGCGGCATCGCGCTCGCCGTGATCGTGGCCGCGAGCGTCGCGCTCGGCGTTGCGAGCGTCGGATCGAGCTTCATCCGCGCCGCGAGCGGCCGTGCGATCGCGAGCAGCTCGCCGTCGGACGCGAGCGACCCGAGGTGCTTGTCGCCGAGCCGTCGAGCGAGCTCGCCGGCGAGCTCGCCGAGGTGAAGCGTGTGATTGATGTGATCGGTGTCACCGGTGGTGCGCCACGCCGCCTCGACGAACGTGTCGACATCGCCTCGGATCACGTCGGCGCCAGCGCTCGCCGCGATTCGCTGCGCGATGTCCTCGTTGAGCGCGAGCTGCCACGCGGGAGCCGTCGCGAGCACGTCGATGCGCGTCGCCGCCGCGCCATAGCTCGGCGGCGCGAGCTTGAGCGGCTGGCCGACTACGGCCGGGGCGGCAAGCTCGCTCGCGATCGCGGCGCCGATCGCAGCCGCGGCAGCCGGCGGTGCCGGCGGCGTCCAGGCCGGCGAGCGCAGCACGCTGCTCGCGTCGAGCGTCGCACCGGCGGCCTTCGGCGCGCCCCAGCCCGGCGTCGAGATGTCGATCGCGCGATGGCCGACGCTAGCATCGAGCGGTTGGGGTTTCAGGCGGCGCACGAGCGACGCGAAGTCGCCGTCGGGCCCGGTCGCGAAGCGCCACGCGTAGTAGACGGCCAGCACGATCGAGGTCTCGGTGCCGGTCCAGGCCGGCGTGGTCGGCACGATGCACGCGATGTACTTCGTCGCCGGCGCGAGCTTGCGCGGCGCGACGAGGCGAGCGCGCGCCGTTCCGCTCGAGGTCGCGAACGCCGCGGTGTCGAGCGGCGCGCCTTCGGTCGACAGCGCCTGTGCATGTGCCCATGCCCAGGCTTGCGACAGCATCGGCAGCTCGTTCGCGGGGCGCGCAGGGGCCGCGATCGACAACGTCTTCGCCGCGAGCGTCACGCCTGGCCCGTCGACCACGACCACGAGCGCGATCCATGGCGTCGCGTGGCCCGACGCATCGGCGGCGCCACTCGCGAGCCACGGCAATGCTGGGTGCGCGAGCTCGACCGATGGGAACAGGTTCGGCTCGAAGTCCAGCGTGCCATTGCGCGGCACGGTGCGGATCACGGCGCGCGGATCGAGTCCGGTGACGTCCGCGGCGCCGTACGTCGCGAGCTGTGCGGTCGCCGACCCGTTTGCGCCGAGCGCGATCGTCGCGGTCAGCCCCCTGCCACCTAGCAACGCCCCGATCCCGCTGCGCGTCCACGCCACGAACTGATACTCCGCCCCGCCAGCCATCCGGCGACGCTATCATGCACCTGGGATCGTCGCCCGGTGCGGGGAGGGGCTGAGTGTTGCTTGCCGCGTTGCCGTGTGTGTTGTTCGACCGACGCGATCGTCGCGGCGTCGGCCTCACCAACCCGTCGGCGCCCACGATCACGCGCGTGGTAACGTCGCGTCGTGGCGGGACGTGGAAAGCTCATGCTCGCGGCGTTGCCGTGCTTGCTGGGTTCGCAAGACCCGGGGTGCCCGCGTCCAGCGGCCACAGATGAAGTCCTCGACGTCACGGTGGTCGCCGTCGAGGACGCGACCTACTCGTGCAACGTGACCAAGCGCGAGCACACCGGACTGTCGCGGTGCATCAGCGTGTGGGCGGGCTACTGTGACCTCGACTTACGAGCGTCTGACGGCACCACACGGACCGGGCACTCGACTGGAGCTCCTATCCGCATAGGCGCGACCTGGTGCGATCTACCGGCCGGCCGATACGAGACCACATTGTGCACGCCGGCCGGCCCCCTCGCGTGCGCGGTCGAAGTCGGCGCGAACGACAGCGACATCAAGCTGTCCGCGCTCGGCACTGTGCCGTTTCCGCGCCGCTACCGCGCGCGCAGCAGCTCCGGCGTTCTGGTGTTCGACGCCGCGCACGCCGAGCTCGAAGTCGGTGATCGTCGGCGCCTGACGCTGCACCGCAACCGCGAGGGGCCGGTGCCTCGGCTCGGTGTGTGCGACGTCGCCATGATTCGTCCCCTGCCGGTGGGACGTGCGCCACCCGCTCCGCACGGGTGCGCGACGTGCGACAGCGGCGAGCCCGTGTGCCGACCATGGCGCTCGTCGCGTTTGTGCTGGCGACATGGCGACGGAGGCGGTCGAGATGAGCGAGCACGATCGTCGCGGCGCCCACGATCACGCGCGTGGTATCGTCGCGTCGTGGCGGGACGTGGAAAGCTCATGCTCGCGGCGTTGCCGTGCTTGCTGGGTGCGCTAGACCCGGGCCCGTGCCCGCCCCCTGGGGCCACAGACGAGGTCCTCGACGTCACGGTGGTCGCCATCGAACACGCGACCTACTCGTGCTCCGTGACCAAGAGCGCGCAAAGCGGGCTGTCACGATGCCTCGGCGTGTCGGCGGGCTACTGCGACCTCCCCTTGAGAGCTCCCGATGGCATAGTCCGGTCCGCGAGCTCGGTCGTTTCCTCAATGGCGATAAGCCTTGGCTGGTGCGATCTGCCGCCCGGCCGATACGAGACGACGTTGTGTACCCCAGCTGGTCCACTGGTTTGTCCCGTCGACGTCGCTGGTGGCGACACCTATATCGAGCTCGGTGCGATGAGCTCGTCCCCATCGTCAGGGCGCTACCGCGCGCACAGCGACTCGGGTGACGTTGTGTTCGACCTTCGGTACGGCAGGCTCGACGTTGGCGATCGTCGCCGCATCACGCTGCACCGCAATCGTATCCCCGTGCCTCAGCTCCTCACTTGTGACATCGGGATGGTTCCGCCGCTCGTATCAGCGCGACCTGCTCCACACGGATGCGCGACGTGCGACAGCGGCGAGCCCGATGTGCCGACCATGGTGCTCGTCGCGTTTGTGCTGGCAATATGGCGACGGAGGTCGAGATGAGCGTCCAGGTCTTTCCGACACGCAACATCCATCTCGTGAGTGCATTTCCCGACGCGCAGATGAATCTCTCGCTCTGCGTGGACTGGCCGCCGAACGCGTCGCCGCAGGCGTGGACCGACCTGATCAACGGAGCGCACGGCGTACCCTTGTTCACTCGCGCGCAGCCTCTGGTCGCGGCCTCGGCGATCCCGTCGGTGGGAAACGCGAGCCCGACCGGAATCTCGCTACGCGCGGGGGCGGTCGGCGCTCAGTTCTATCAACTCGGGGCGGCGGTCCCCGGGGCGCCCTTGGTGTTCGTCGTGGTGCGCGTCGCGACCCACAGCGACATTGCGCGGCTTCACGTGCCGTACGGCGACATCTACGTGTTCGCCGCCACGAACAACTTCGTGCTCACGGTGTTCGCAGACTTCACGGACGGCGAGTCATGGGATGTCTCCGAGCATCCGTATCTCGAGTTCGACACCGCTGATCATTCGATCGCTACGATCGACTCGAGTGGCCGCATCACCGCGGTCGCCGCCGGAACAACGACGATCACGATCCAGCCGACCGGCCGGCCCGCGATGAGCGTGCAATGCAACGTTCATGTCGATACCGTCGCGAGCTGGGTGGCCACCCAACGAGTCGTCGTCAAGCGTGGGCGTCAGCCGGCCGCGGCGACGCGAAAGCTGTTTCTCGTGTCGGAGGGTTATACCGATGCCGCGCGGTTCGACAAGCACGCGAGCGAGATCGCCGACCGGATATTTTCGGAGGCGAACGCGCCATTTCAGCTAGTCAAGTCGCAGTTCTCGGTGACGCGGGTCTTCGTGAGATCGGCTGGGGCGGGGGGCATCTCGATTGGACCGCCACTCGTCGCTCCGAGTGCTGGCACTCGGTGGACGATCGACGCCGGTACCCAGGTCGTGACGAATGGCACCTACGCCCCCGCGAGTGTGGGCGCATTCGGATTCACCTACGGCCAGCGCGTGGGCGACGTCGACGGCGTCACGTTTGATGTCGCTCATTCGGGCGTCACCGCACAACAAGCGTGGATCGGAAACGTGGCAGCGCGGTCAATTTCCATGGACCTTCGTCGCGTCGGACCGTATCGGACGATGGCACCGCTCGTGATGATCGATCCGCGTACGTCGTTCGTCAGCGAGCTCAAGGCCCTCTTCGCCCAGCTCCAGCTCGCGTTCGGGCCGGACGATCGCATCGTGTTTCTGATCGATGGTCAGATGAGAGGTGGCGCGGGGTTCTCGATCGCGAACATCGACGTCAAGCCGCGGCAGTTTGTCTCGCTCGCCGTCGGCACGACCAACGACTGGTTCGACGGCGTGCAGCCGCAGACCGGCTCGCCGTTCGCGCTACGCGTGCCGGTGGCCGATACGTACCACGCCGACTACGCGGCCTCGAGCGTCACCCACGAGCTCGGCCACACGTTCCGGCTCGGCGACGAATACGAGGGCGCCGGCGGGCGGCCCGATCAAGTGGTCGCGGCTCGAACGCAGATGGAAGAGTACGAGAACGTGCAGCTGACCGGCGACCTCGTCGCCGGCTACAGCAACCCGGCGCAGGACCCGCCGCCGCCGTATGATCTGAAGCGCCTCAAATGGACGATCCCGCGCGCTGCCAAGGCCAGCCTCGTCACCGCCGTACGCAGCGTCAGCGCGAACACGATCGTCGCGACGATCGCGGGGAATGCCGAGAAGATCTGGACGCAGTTCGAGCAGGTCCGGCTCCGCACCGGGTTTCGCGCGCCTCGCCCGCGCGCCACCGATGGCAGCGTCGATCCGAACGTGCCGCGGCTGCGCGACTTCCCGTACGAAGTCCAGGGCATCGACGGCTCCAACGTCATTCTGTTCTCGTCAGCAGGCAATGCCTCGGGCAGCACGGGCAACGATCTGACGGACCTGTGCGTGCTCTACCTGCCCGTTGGCGACGACATCGACCATCCGGTCCATGTGATGGATCCCGTCGTCGAGGCGTACGTGACCGCCCGCGGGGCGTTCCCGCGCCCCGCCGGAATTCTGTGCACAGCGACGAACGTCGATGGCCAGCCGCCGGCGATCCAGAGCTTCACGATGCCGAACATTCATGCCGACGTAGTCGGCGTGTACCAGGGCGGCAACTATGCGAGTTGCGGCGTCGTGAGGCCTTCGGGGCGATGCAAGTTGCGGCGCGCGGCGGTCGCGACGCCGTCGGCCGCAAACATCTTGGTGCCGTCGGAGATCGTCCAGTTCTGCTCGGTCTGCAAGACCGTGATCGCCGATCAGATCGACCCGTCCATGCTCCCGAAGATCAAGTGAGCACGCTGGGATCTCTCGAGGACCTCGCGATGGCGGCCGCCGATGCGCTCGCCGGCGCGATCGCTGCGGTGACGAGCGAGGCCGGGTTCGTCGACATGATGACGGCGCTCGGCTGGGAGCTCGACGCCCTGCCGGCGCCGCTCGCGGCCATCGCGACGCCGGCCAACGCGCTCGTGACTGCCGTGGAATCGCTCGGCACCGAGCCGACGCCGCAAGCGGTCGAGACCGTCCGCGTCGCGGTCACGCGGCTCATCGCCGCCGTGCGCGCGCTCGATCCCTCCGCGTTTCCAGCGGAGCTGCTCGAGCTCGGCCAGCGTTTG
>Ga0209724_1001728_pt1 | contig 19485 bp, 15 predicted proteins | sample grotaG_FD_184143 | JGI IMG/M metagenome (GOLD analysis project Ga0209724, IMG submission 184143) | Glacier valley bacterial and archeal communities from Borup Fiord, Nunavut, Canada, to study Microbial Dark Matter (Phase II) -... | ecosystem: Environmental > Aquatic > Freshwater > Ice > Glacier ...
GACTCGAAACGGGCCTCGAGCCAGCCCGCGGCAGGCCCGGCGACGCCGGCGCGCACGCTGCGTCGCACCGACAGCCCGTCGACGCTTTCGATGCCGGGAATCGCGCGCTGGGCGATGAAGGCGAGCAACGCGTTCGCATCGAAGGGGTCGCGGTAGGCGAGCGTCACCGTGATCGCGGTGTCGTCGGCGCGCGTCGCGAGTCGCTTGCCGCGTGCAGACCCGGCCGCGGGCATCGCTGCGCGCCGGAGCCGCGTCGGGTTCATGCGGTAGCCGTCCGCGAAGGCGGCGTTGAAGCGGCGCAGGCTGCGAAAGCCGCTCGTGAGCGCAATCTGCGCGACCGGCATCTGCGTGTCGGTGAGAAGCTGCTTGGCAAGCAGGAGCCGGCGTGTCTGCAGGTACTGCACGGGCGTGACGCCGTGCTCGGCGAAGAAGATGCGGCGCAGGTGCCGATCGCTGACGCCGAGGCGGCCGGCGATCGCCACCATCGCCGGCGTATCGCCATTCGCCGCGCTCTCGTCGAGGGCGGCCTGGGCCTGGCGTGCGAGCGTGCGCGACGCGTCCATCACCGTCCACGGCAGGCCGGGGCCGGGCGCGATCTCGGGCCTGCACTTCATGCACGGCCGGAAGGCGGCCGCCTCGGCCTGTGCGGGCGTCGCGAAGAAGCGGCAGTTGCGGCGCGCCGGCATGCGGACGCGGCAGATCGGCCGGCAATAGACGCCGGTCGAGGTCACGCCGACGAAGAGGCGGCCGTCGAAGCGGGCGTCGTGGGCAAGCAGGATTTGATAGGCAGCGTCGTCATCGATCGTCATGCCGTAATTATGGTCAGCGAGGGGATGCAGACTCGCCGTTTTCGGACACGTCGAACCCCGTCATCCTGAACGCAGTGAAGGATCTCGGCGGCGGCGTCGGGATCCTTGACTGCGTTCAGGATGACAAGAACGACTTCAGGACGACGGAGGCGGCTCGAAGCGACCGCTTCTGCCGCTGCCGCCGACGAAGCGGCGGGCGCCGCCTTCGGCTTCGCCGGACGCGAGCGTCGCCCGGCCGAGCGCGAACTCCTGCGCCAGCGCGTCGCTGCCCGACAGGCCATATTGAAGCCGGGCGCTGAGGCGGTCGTTGCGCAGGCACTGCTGCGGAAAGCCGGCGATCTGCGCGGCGAGCGCTAGCGCCGCCGCGAGCGCCTCGCCCTCGCCGACGACGCGATTGGCGAGGCCGAGCGAGAGCGCTTCGGCGGCACCCACGGCGCGGCCCGTGAGGATGAGATCCATGGCCCGGCTCTCGCCGATGAGGCGCGGCAGGCGCACGGTGCCGCCGTCGATCAGCGGCACGCCGAAGCGGCGGCAGAAGACGCCGAAGGTCGCCGTCGACGCGGCGACGCGCAGGTCGCACCAGAGGGCGAGCTCGAGGCCGCCGGCGACGGCGTAGCCCTCGACGGCGGCGATCACCGGCTTCGAGAGCGCGAGGCGCGTCGGTCCCATCGGGCCGTCGTGCGCCATGTCGTCGTCGAGAGCGAGAGCGAGCTCGTTCGACGCGGCGCCCAGCTCGCTCGCGGACCGGCCGCTCGCCACCGTGCGCAGGTCGGCGCCGGCGCAGAAGTGGCCGCCGGCGCCGGTGAGGATCGCCACCTTCGCATCGGCATCGGCATCGAATTCGCGGAAGGCGGCAGCGAGGGCGCGCGCGGTCGGGCCGTCGACGGCGTTGCGGACTTCGGGGCGTTCGATGGTGATCGTCCACACGTCGGTGCTGCGAAGGATGCGTACGGTGGTCATGGTCGAGGCTCCGGGAGGCGGGTTAACACGCTCGCAGGAGGCCGGCATCTTCGCTACAAACCGACTGCCTGCGAGGCGGGGCAAGGATAGCGAACAGCGCCGAAGGAATCCCGTGCAGGCTTTGCAGATCCTCATCGGCGGAATCGCGCAAGGCTGCATCTACGGCCTCATCGCGCTCGGCCTCGTCCTCATCTACAAGACGACCGAGACGGTGAGCTTCGCCCACGGCGAGTTGATGATGCTCGGCGCCTTCGCGGGCTTCGCCTGCATGTCGCTGCTCGGCTGGCCGTTCTGGCTCTCGATGCTCGTCGCGGTCGTCGGCATGGGCCTGTTCGGCGTCGCCCTCGAGCGCGTCGTCATCCGGCCGATCCTCGGCCAGCCGGCGTTCACGCTCGTGATGCTCACGATCGGCATCGGCTACGTCGCCCGCGGCCTGGTGACGATGATCCCGGCCATCGGCACCGAAACGCACACGATGCCGGTGCCTTACAAGGACCAGACCTGGAACGTCGGCGGCCTGGTCCTCAACGTCGAGCAGATGGTGGTGATCGCGGCGACGGTGGTGCTGAGCGCGGCCCTGTTCGCGCTGTTTCGCTACAGCCGCGTCGGCATCGCGATGCAGGCGTCGTCGCAGAACCAGCTCGCGGCCTACTACATGGGCATTCCGGTCAAGCGCCTGAACGGCCTCGTCTGGGGTCTGGCGGCGGCGGTCGCGGCGATCGCCGGCGTGCTGCTGGCGCCGATCACGTTCGTCTACGCCAACATGGGATTCATCGGCCTGAAGGCGATCCCAGCGGCGGTGGTCGGCGGCTTCGGCAGCCTGCCCGGCGCCATCGTCGGCGGCCTCGTGATCGGCGTCGTCGAGGCACTGTCGGGGTTCTATCTGCCGGAGGGCTTCAAGGACATCGCGCCGTATGTGGTCGTGCTGGTCATGCTGGTGGTGAAACCGAACGGCCTGTTCGGCGACAAGCTCAGGAAGAAGGTCTGATGATTGCGCCCCCACGCTCACTTCGTTCACTGCCCCCCGAGGGGGCGTCAGCGCCCTTGGGGCGGCCCGGCGGGCGCTGATGCGATTTCTCTTCAAGACCACCTACCTGCAGGACATCCGCCTCGTCAAGCACGGCGGCCAGGCGTTCTGGTACGGACTGCTGCTCATCGTGCTGCTGGCCGCGCCATGGACCGCATCAGAGTACTGGCTGGCGCAGCTGACCTTCGTGCTGATCTATTCGGTGGTCGGCCTCGGCCTGATGCTGCTCTCGGGCTTCACCGGCCTCTTCTCGCTAGGCCACGCCGCCTTCCTCGGCGTCGGCGCGTACACGGAGGCCTACCTCGCTAGCCGCGGCTGGCCGTTCCCGCTCAGCTTCGCGGCTGCGGCGCTGCTGGCGGCGGCGACCGGCGTCGTCGTCGGCTTGCCGGCACTGCGCGTGAAGGGCATCTACCTCGCGATCGCGACGCTGGCGTTCAGCTTCATCGTCGGCGAGGTCTTCTCGCGCTGGGAGAGCGTGACCGGCGGCAACGCCGGCGCCCACCTCACGGCACCCACCGCCTTCGGCTGGAAGATCGACGACGACACGTCGTTCTACTTCGTGTGCCTCGCCGTCACCGTGCTGGCCACGCTCGCGGTGCTGAACCTGCTGCGCAGCCCGACCGGCCGTGCCTTCGTGGCCATCCGCGACTCCGAGATCTCGGCGCAGAGCATGGGCATCCACCTGGCCCGCTACAAGACGCTCTCGTTCGCGATCTCGGCCGCGCTCGCCGGTCTCGGCGGCGCGCTCTACGCACACAAGCTGAAGTTCATCTCGCCCGACCAGTTCGACATCCTGCAGTCGATCGACCTGATCCTGATGATCGTCGTCGGCGGCATCGGCTCGGTGCACGGCGCTTTCCTCGGCGCCGTTTTCCTCATCACGATGCCGCAGGTGATCGCCCTCGCGAAGGATCTGCTGCCTGCCGTGATCGGCCAGGCGCCGGGCCTGCAGGGCACCGTGTACGGTCTGGTGCTGATCGCCTTCGTGCTGTTCGAGCCGCTCGGCCTCTACGGTCGCTGGCTGAAGGTGCGCACCTACCTGCAGATCTTTCCGTTCTACCGGAAGGGCATGTTCAAGCGGCAGAAGAGCTTCCTGAAGTCGGACCGGCTGAAATGACGGCCGAGGTGCTCTTGTCCGCGAAGAACCTGAGCGTGCGCTTCGGCGGCGTGCTCGCCGTCAACGGCGTCGGCTTCGACGTGCGGCGCGGCGAAGTGTTCACGCTGATCGGCCCGAACGGCGCCGGCAAGACGACGGTCTTCAACCTCATCAGCCGCATCTACACGCCGACCACCGGCACGATCGAGTTCGAGGGGCGCTCGCTCACCGATCGCGCGCCGCACGAGATCGCCGGCCTCGGCATCGCCCGCACTTTCCAGAACATCGAGCTGTTCGAGAACGCCAGCGTGCTGCAGAACCTGCTCATCGGCCGCCACACGCACCGCCGCACCGGCCTGGCGAGCGAGCTGCTGTTCCTGCCGCAGGCGCGGCGCGCCGAGGTCGCGGCGCGTGAAGCGGTCGAGCGGGTGATCGACCTGCTCGACCTCCAGCATCACCGCGAGTCGCACGTGGGCGGCCTGCCGTACGGCGTGCGCAAGGTCGTCGAGCTGGGCCGGGCCCTGTGCACCGAGCCGAAGCTGCTGCTGCTCGACGAACCGTCGTCGGGCCTCAACGTCGAGGAGACCGACGACATGGCGTTCTGGATCGACGACATCACCCGCGAGCTCGGCATCACGGTGCTGATGGTCGAGCACGACATGTCGCTCGTTTCGAAGGTGTCGGATCGGGTGCTGGCGATGAACCAGGGCGAGGTCCTGGCCGTCGGCACGCCGGCCGAGGTGCAGGCGAACGCCGGCGTGATCGAGGCGTATCTCGGCGTCGCCGACGACATGTCTTCACTGCGGCGCGAAACGGCGGCGGTGCCATGAACGACACCGTGCTTCGCCTCGCCAACGTCGAGACCGCGTACGGTCCGATCCGCGCCATCCGAGGCGTCAGCCTCGCAGTGGCGCGCGGCCAGATCGGCACCGTGCTCGGTGCCAACGGCGCCGGCAAGTCGACCATCCTGAAGACGATCTCGGGAATCATCGATCCCAGGAAGGGCACGGTCGAGTTCGACGGCCACGACATCACCGCCTCGGACCCGGCGCTGGTCGTGCAGCGCGGCCTCAGCCATGTGCCCGAGGGCCGCGAGGTGTTCCCGCTGCTCTCGGTGCGCGACAACCTGCTGATGGGCGCCTACACGAGGAAGGACCGCGACGCCGTCGGCCGCGACATCGAAGGCGTCTACGGCTATTTCCCGATCCTGAAGGAGCGCGCGAATCAGGAAGCGGGTCTGCTCTCGGGCGGCCAGCAGCAGATGCTCAGCATCTCGCGGGCGCTGATGGCGGCGCCGCAAATGATCCTGCTCGACGAGCCCAGCCTGGGCCTGTCGCCGCGCCTGGTGCGCGAGATCTTCGAGATCGTGGTGCGCATCAACCGCGAGCGCGGCACGACGCTGCTCGTTGTCGAGCAGAACGCGAACATGGCGCTCAACGTCGCCGACTACGGCTACGTGCTCGAGAACGGCCGCATCGTCATGGAAGACACCTGCGAGCGGCTGCGCGAGAAGGACGACATCAAGGAGTTCTACCTCGGCATGAAGGAAGCGGGAGCGCGGGGAGAGCGGCGATGGAAGAAGAAGAAGACATGGCGGTGACGTCGTGAAGGGCTTGTGGAACGCGGCCGCCCTGGAGCCGGAGACGCGCGTCGTCGTGCCCGGCGAGACGATGACGGCGGTGTTCTGGAACGCCGCCGCGCAGCGGGGCGACCGCGTCGTCATGCGCGAAAAGCACATGGGCCTGTGGCGCGAGTGGACCTGGTCCGCCACCGCCACTGCCGTGCGCGAGATCGGCGACGGCCTGCTCTCGCTCGGCTTCGCGGCCGGCGAGTGCGCCTCGATCCTCGCCAATACCGTCGTCGAATGGGTGCTCGCCGACATCGCCGTGCTGTCGTGCGGCGGCGTCTCGAACGGCATCTACCCGACCGACGCGCCGGCGCAGGTCGAGTACCTCTGCGCCGATTCGCGCACGAAGATCCTCTTCGTCGAGGACGACGAGCAGCTCGACAAGGCGCTCGCCGTGCGCGACCGCCTGCCGCTGCTCGAGACCCTCGTCGTCTTCGACACCGACGGCCTGCGTGATTTCGCCGACGCGCGCGTGCTGTCGCTCGCCGCCCTTCGCGAGCGCGGCCGCGCCCACGCCGCGGCGCATCCGCGCGAGCTCGACGAGCGCATTGCCGGCTGCAAGCCGGGCGACCTCGCGATCCTCGTCTACACGTCGGGGACGACGGGCAAGCCCAAGGGCGCGATGCACTCGCACCACGGCATCGTCTTCACCGTGCGCGGCTACAACACCATCATTGCCCAGGACGAGAGCGACGAGCGGATGTGCTTCCTGCCGCTCTGCCACATCGCCGAGCGGCTCGGTGGCGAGTACTTCGCTCTCTACACCGGCTCCGTGCTCAACTTCGTCGAGAACCCGGAGACGATCCCGGAGAACGTGCGCGAGATCGCGCCGACGGTGTTCACCGCGGTGCCGCGGATCTGGGAGAAGTTCTACTCGAGCGTGGCCATCGCGCTGCGCGAATCGGGGCGCGGGCAGCAGGCCGCCTACGCCTGGGCGATCGGCGTCGGCCATCGCGTCGCGGCGCGGGTGCTCGCGGGCGAGCCGGTCGGAGCGGTGCTGAAGCTGCAGTTCATGGTGGCGCGCCTGCTCGCGCTCGACAACGTGCGCCGCTCGATCGGCATCCACCGCGCCCGCTTCTGCGTCACCGGCGCGGCACCGATCTCGCCGGAGCTGGTGCGCTGGTACCTCGCCCTCGGCGTGCCGATGATCGAGGTCTGGGGCATGACCGAGAGCTGCGGCGCTGCCACCTACACGCCATCGGCGCGCATGAAGCCGGGATCGATCGGCCCGGCCTGCCCGTACAACGAGGTCCGGCTCGACGCCGCCACCGGCGAGCTGATGATCCGCGGCGACAACGTCTTCATGGGCTACCTCAACCAGCCGGAGAAGACCGCCGAGACGATCGACGGCGAGGGCTGGCTCCACACCGGCGACGTCGGCACGCAGGACGGCGACGGGTATTTCCGGATCACCGATCGCATGAAGGACATCATCATCACGGCCGGTGGCAAGAACATCACGCCGAGCGAGCTCGAAAACGAATTGAAGTTCTCCCCCTACATCACCGACGCGGTGGTCGTCGGCGACCGGCGCGCCTACCTCACGGCGATCGTCATGATCGACCTCGAGAACGTCGAGAAATTCGCCCAAGACCGCGACGTTCCCTTCAGCAACTACGCCAGCCTCACGCGCGCCAAGGAAGTCCAGGAACTGATCGACGGCGAAGTCGGCCGCGTCAATGCCAAGTTCGCGCGCGTCGAGCAGATCAAGAAATTCTGGCTGCTCGAGACCCAGCTCAGCGCCGAAGACGAGGAGCTGACGCCGACGATGAAGCTGAAGCGAAAGCTCGTCGAGAAGAAGTACGCCGAGCGCATCGAGGCGATGTACCGCGCCTGAGTCGCCAGCCCGATTTGAACGACTTGAATCAACACAGAAGGAGACTCTCCATGAAGAACTTCGTCGCCGCCGCGGCGCTCGCCGCTGCCGCCGCCGGCCCGGCGCTCGCCGCCGAGCAGCAGGGTGTGAGCAAGACCGAGATCGTGATCGGCTCGATCCAGGACCTGTCGGGGCCGCTGGCCGGCTTCGGCAAGCAGGACCGGCTCGGCATGATGCTGCGCGTCGACGAGATCAACGAGCAGGGCGGCATCAACGGTCGCAAGCTGCGCCTCATCGTCGAGGACCACGGCTACGACCCGAAGAAGGCGGTGCTGGCGGCGCAGAAGCTCGTCAATCAGGACAAGATCTTCATCATGGTGGCGCACATCGGCACGGCGCAGAACAACGCCGCCATGCCGGTGCAGTTCGAAAAGAACGTCGTCAACTTCTTCCCGGTCACGGCGGCGCGCGAGATGTACGAGCCCTTCAACCGCCTCAAGTACGCCTTCGCCGCCACCTACTATGACCAGGTGCGCACGGCGATGCCCAAGCTCGCCAAAGACAAAGGCGCCAAGAAAATCTGCACCATCTACCAGGACGACGAATTCGGCCTCGAGGTGCTGCGCGGCGGCGAGGCGGCGCTCAAGACCATGGGCACCGAATTCGCGGAGAAGACGAGCTACAAGCGTGGCGCCACCGACTTCTCTTCGCAGGTGGCGCGCATGAAGGCTGCCAATTGCGATTTCGTGCTGCTGGGCACCATCATCCGCGAGACCATCGGCACCATCGCCGAATCGAGGAAGACCGGCTTCTCGCCCACCTTCATGGGCTCGAGCGCGAGCTACACCGACCTTATCCACAAGCTCGGCGGCAAGGCGATGGACGGCCTCTACGCGACCATGACCGTGCAGAACCCGTACACCGACGAAGCGTCGAAGCAGATCAACTTCTGGGCCAACAAGTACAAGACCAAGTTCAACGAAGACCCGACCGTGTTCTCGATCTACGGCTACAACGCCGTCGACGCTTTCGCTCGCGCCGCCAGCAAGGCCGGCCCCAACCTCACGACCGACAGCTTCATCAAGGCCATGGACACGATGGTCTTCGAGAGCGACATGTTCGGCAGCGCGCCGGGCAGCTTCTCTCCGACCAAGCATCTCGGCAGCGACCTGTCGCGGCTGTCGCAGATCCAGGACGGCCGCTGGAAGGTCGTCTCCGAGTACATCAAGCCGAACTGACCCCGGCACGGCGAGGGTCCCGCGCCGGGCGGTACAGTCCGGCGCCCATGACCGCCGCCGCCGACCGCCTTCCCGCGTTCATCACGCTGTTGCGCACGCCGCGCTCGCCGCGCACCGTCGCGTGCTGGCTGGCGCTCTGGCTCGCCGCGGTCGGCAACCTGGCGCTCTGGCGGGCGCTGCTGAAGATCGGCGGCAGCGCGTCGACGCCGCTCAACCTGCTCGGCACGTTCGTGGTGGTGCTCGCCGCCATCACGGCTCTGATGGCGCTGCTCGCCTGGGGCCGCGGCTGGAAGCTCGTGTGGATCGCCGTGCTCGTGGCGGCCGGCGTCGCCCAGCATTTCATGCTGACGTACGGCGTCGTCATGGACAGCGCCATGCTCGCCAATACCGCGCAGACCGATCCGCGCGAGATGCGCGACCTGATCGGGCTCGCCTTCGTCGGCAACATGCTGCTGGTGATCGCGCTGCCGGCGCTGCTCGTGGCACTCGTGCCGGTGCGGCGGACGCCGTGGTGGCCGCAACTGTGGAAGAACACGGCGCTGTTCGCGGGCGCCATCGCGGTCACGGCAGCAGCGTCTTTCGCGATGTTCAGCCAGCTCGCGCCGATCGTGCGAACGAACATGAACCTGCGCTACATCGTCAACCCGATCGCCGGCTTCGGCTCGGCGATCTGGATCGCGGCCGCGCCGATGTTCAGGATGACCCGGGGGCTGGTGCCGATCACCGCCGGCGCCGCGCTCGGCCCCGGCTACGCAGCGCAGGACAAGCCGCCGCTGCTGGTGGTCGTGGTCGGCGAGACCGCCCGCGCCGACCACTTTGCCCTCAACGGCTACCCGCGCCCGACGACGCCCGAGCTGGCGGCGCGCGGCGTCTGGAGCTGGTCCGACATGCGCTCGTGCGGCACCGACACCCGAGCCTCGGTGCCGTGCATGTTCTCGTCGCTCGGCAAGGCCGGCTTCGAGAAGCGCAAGTCCGAACACGAGAACCTGCTCGACGTGCTGCAGGCCGCCGGCCTCGCCGTGCTCTGGCTCGACAACCAGGCCGGCTGCAAGGAGGTCTGCGCGCGGGTGCCGAGCGCTTCGACCTCGGACAGCGCCGCCGACGTCGCTGCCCGGCTCTGCAGCGACGGCGAATGTCTCGACGCGGCGCTCCTCGTCGGTCTCGACGAGCGCCTCGCGAAGCTGCCCGAGGAGCGGCGGCGCAAGGGCATCGTGCTCGTCTTGCACCAGATGGGCAGCCACGGCCCGGCCTACTACCGGCGCTCGTCGCCGGCGCAGAAGCGCTTCCTGCCCGAGTGCACGCTGACGGCGCTCGCCGACTGCCCGCCGGGCACGCTCGTCAACGCCTACGACAACACGATCGTCGCCACCGACCAGTTCCTCGCCGCGACGATCGCCTGGCTGGCCGCGCGCTCGGCGCAGAACGCGACGGGGCTGCTCTACATGAGCGACCACGGCGAATCGCTCGGCGAGCTCGGCATCTTCCTGCACGGCCTGCCGTATGCGCTCGCGCCCGAGGTGCAGAAGCGGGTGCCGTTCGTGGCCTGGATCGACGACGGCATGGCGCATCGACGCAGCATCGACCGCGCCTGCGTGCAGGCCCAGCTGGCCGTGCCGCGCAGCCACGACAACCTCTACTCGACGGTGCTCGGCGTCGTCGATGTCACGACGCCGACCTACCGGCCGGAACTCGACGTGTTCGCGGCCTGCCGCACCGCGTCGCGCTGAGCCACAGCGGCTCAGGACACGATGTAGGCAGCGTTGCCGGTGGCGAGCAGCCGGCCGTCGGCGCCGACGATCTCCATTCGCGTCGAGCCGATTCGCGAACCCAGGCGCACGACCTCGCCGTGCAGCAGGAAGCGGCGGCCGATGGCGGGGCGCAGGTAATCGATGCGCAGGTCGATGGTGCCGAGCTTGGCGAAGCGGGCCATGCGTGCGGCCGGCGACTCGTCCATGTGGCGGGCGCCGATGGCGGCCATGAGGGCAACGCCGGCCATCGCATCGAGCGCGGCACTGATGACGCCGCCATGCAGTCGCTGGTGCAGGTCGTGGCCGATCAGCTCGGGGCGCATCTCGAGGTGGCCGGCGACGCGGTCGGCGGCAATGCTGTCGATGCGGAGACCGATGACGCGATTGAAGGCGATGCGTTCTTCGAACAGCGCCTTGATGGCGGCGACGAATTCCGGCTCGAAGGTGCTGGGTGGCGGCGGTGTGGCGATGGACATGCCGGAATCATCGCATCGGTCGCGGGCACCTTTGGCGCCGGTGCGACGCGGAGGTGGCGACAATCGCACCGATGAAGAGGCTTGCCTGTGCTTTGCTGCTGTGGTCGGTGGCGTCGTCCGCGCTGGCGGCCGACGAGACGCAGCCGGTGTGCAACAACGACGGCACGACGCCGGAGCGCGACGCTTGCGCGTATCGTGAGTTCGCCAGCGCCGTGCAGGCGCTCGACCGGCAGTACCGGAGCCGCCTGCGTACGCTCCGCGAGCCCGACCGGAAGCGTCTGCGCGTGGACCAGATGGCGTGGCTCGTGCAACGCGATCCCCGCTGCAAGGAGCAGTTCAAGACCGACGAGGGCGGCTCGATCTGGTTCGCGAAGTTCCACGCCTGCCTCACCGAGGCGACCCGGGCGCGAATCAAGCAGCTGAAGGCGGGGCGCCCGAAAGCTCCGAGGTGATTCGCAGGTCCCGACCCCGAGCCGGTCTCAGACCCCGAGCTGCCGTGCTGCCAGCTCCTTCATGATCTCTTCGGCGCCGCCGCCGATCATCATCACCTTCACTTCGCGGTAGATGCGCTCGCTCTTCGTGCCGCGGATGTAGCCCATCGCACCCTGGATCTGCACCGACTGGTCGGCGCAGAACTGCATCGTCTGGGTGGCGTGGTTCTTGAGCAGGCAGAGCTCGGCGACCCAGTCGGCGCCGGTGTCGCCGGCGTCGTGGCGAGCGACCAGCGCATCCACCCAGGCGTGCGTGCTGAAGAGGCGCATGCGCATGTCCATCAGCTTGTGGCGGATGACCTGGTGCTCGGCGAGCGCCTGGCCGAAGGTCTTGCGTTGGCGCGCCCACGCGAGGGCCTCGTCGTAGCAGGCTTCGGCGAAGGCGGCGGCACCGGCGGCCATCAGCAGCCGCTCGCCATTGAAGTTGGCCATGATGGCGGCGAAGCCCGCGTTCTCGGCACCGATCAGGTGGTCGGCCGGCACCCGGCAGGCGCTGAACCGGAGCAGCGCCGTGTCGCTGCACCACCAGCCCATCTTGTCGAGCGCCGTGCGCTCGAGGCCGGGCACGTCGCCCGGCACGGCGAGCAGCGAGATGCCGCCGGCTCCGGGACCGGCGGTGCGCACGGCCACCGTGATCCAGTCGGCGCGCAGGCCCGAGGTGATGAAGGCCTTCTCGCCGTCGACGACCCAGTCGCCGCCGTCGCGACGCGCCCGGCACGTGATGCGGGCGACGTCGGAGCCGCCGCCGGGCTCGGTGATGGCCAGCGCCGCGATCTTCTCGCCGGCCAGCACCGCGGGCACGACGCGGCGCTTCAACGCTTCGCTGCCATGCGCGAGGATCGGCGGCAAGCCGATCGAGTGCGAGAAGAGGCTCGCCATCAGGCCGCCGCTGCCGGCGCGCGCGATCTCCTCGGTGGCGACGAGGCGCCAGGCCATGCCGGCCGGGGTGCCGCCGTATTCCTCGGGGTAGCCGATGCCGAGCAGGCCGGCATCCGCCGCCTTGCCGTAGAGCTCGCGCGGGAAGCTGCCGGCTTCGTCCCAGGCGGTGACGTGCGGTGCGATTTCGCGATCGACGAAGCGGCGGACGCTGGCGCGAAACGCGTCGCGGTCGGCGCTGTCGTCGGCGCTCACGATGCGATCTCGACGAGCGGTTGTCGTGCCGACACCTGGTCACCCGCGCCGACGTTCACGGCAGCGATGCGGCCGCCATGCGGAGCCCGGATCTCGTGCTCCATCTTCATCGCCTCGATGACGAGCAGCAGCGCGCCGGGCTCGACGGTTGCGCCGGCCTCGACGCGAACCTGGGTGACACGGCCGTGCATCGGTGCCAGGAGCAGCCCTGGCGCGGCAGTGGCCGTGTGCGCCCGGCCGCGCAGGCGCTCGTCGACGACGGCGGTCTCGCTGCCGGATGCGAGCCACGCGCTCGTCGTGCCGTCGAACGCGACGACGGCGCGCAGCGCCTGGCCATCGACCTCGGCCTCGACGTCGCCATCGTCGCGTCGATGCAATCCGACGACGCGGTGGCGGGCGCCATCGCAACTGGCGACGAGATCGCCGCGGCGGCCGGCGATACGCCAGCGGCGCGTGGTCTCGCCGACGCCGAGCGGCACCTCGACGTCGATCTGCGCTGACGACGACCAGCCGGTCCAGAGCGAGGGCAACGGCACGGTAGGCAACAGCGCCAGGGCGGCGGCGGCAAGCGCTTCGATTGCGGGCACTCCGGGCGCGGCGCGGGCGCCGTCGTCGGCGAAGCGACGGGCAAGGAAAGTGGTGTCGACGCTGCCGTCGATGAAGGCCGGATCGCGTAGCACGCGGGCGAGGAAGGCGCGGTTGGTGGCGACGCCGAGGCAGACGGTCTCGTCGAGCGCCGTTGCCAGCCGCGCGACAGCCTCCGCTCGCGTCGGTGCGTGGGCGACGAGTTTCGCAAGCATCGAATCGTAGAAGGCCGGCACGCTGCAACCGCTGGCGAGTGCGTGGTCGCAGCGAACGTGGCGTGGCGCGCGCCAGCGGACGATGCGTCCTGACTGCGGCAGGTAGCCGCGGCCCGGGTCTTCGGCGCACAGACGCGCCTCGACGGCGTGGCCGCCGGCCTCGTAGTGCGCCAGAACGTCGTCCTGCGTCATCGGCAACGGCTTGCCGGCGGCGACGCGCAGTTGCCACTCGACGAGGTCGATGCCGACCAGGGCTTCCGTGACCGCATGCTCGACCTGCAGGCGCGTGTTCATCTCGATGAACCAGAACTCGCCGTTCGGCTCGAGCAGGAACTCGACGGTGCCGGCGCCGACATAGCCGACCGCCCGCGCCGCCGCGACGGCGACCTCGCCCATGCGCCGGCGCAGCTCCGGCGACACGGCAGGCGAAGGCGCCTCCTCGATCACCTTCTGGTGGCGTCGCTGCAGCGAGCAATCGCGCTCGCCGAGGTGGATGACGTGGCCCTGCGCATCGGCGAAGACCTGCAGCTCGACGTGGCGGGCACCGATGGCGAGTCGCTCGAGCAGCAGCGCCGGATCGTCGAACGCCGACTTCGCTTCGGCCGCCGCGGCGGCGACGGCATCGTCGAGCGCGGCCGGCCCGTCGACGACGCGCATGCCGCGGCCGCCGCCGCCGGCGCGCGCCTTCACCATCAGCGGATAGCCGATGCGGGCCGCCTCACGGCCGAGCGTGGCGGCATCCTGCGCAGCGCCGTCGTAGCCGGGCAGCACGGGCACGCCGGCGGCCGACATGCGTCGTCGTGCCGTCGCCTTGTCGGCCATGGCGCGCATCGCCGCGGGCGGCGGCCCGACCCACGCAAGCCCGGCAGAGAGCACGGCGTCGGCGAACGCGGCGCTCTCGCTCAGGAAGCCGTAACCGGGATGCACGGCGCGGGCGCCGCTCGATCGCGCGGCGGCGATGACGAGGTCGATGCGCAGGTAGGAGTCGGCGGGGCGCTCGCCACCGATGGCGACGACGCGATCGCAAAAATGCGTGAAGGGCGCATCGCGATCGGCGTCGGAGGCGATGGCGATGGTCGCGATGCCGAGCCGGCTCGCGGTGCGCGCGATGCGGGTGACGATCTCGCCGCGGTTGGCGATGAGGAGCGGGCCTTCGAGCACGGGATCCTTCGCTTCGCTCAGGATGACACCGGCGGCGAGTTCACGAGCGCGCGGGCAGGGTGTGCATGGACTTGGCGATGATGCCGAGCATCACCTCGTCGGCGCCGCCGGCGATCGAGCCGAGCCGGCCGTCGCGGTAGTAGCGGGCGACCGGGTTCTCCCAGGTGTAGCCCATGCCGCCCCAGTACTGCATGCAGGCGTCGGGCACCAGGCGCGAGAGGCGGCAGGCCTTGAGCTTGGCCATCGAGGCCCACTCGGTCACGTCGCCGCCGGCCACGTATTTCTCGGTCGCCATGTAGACGAGGCCGCGCAGCGACTCGACCTCGGTCTTCAACTCCGCGAGCTTGTAATGAACGACCTGGTGATCGAGCACGCTCTTGCCGAAGATCCTGCGCTCGCGCGCGTAGTCGGCCGTCTGCTCGATGCAGTTGAGGAGCGACTGGATCGCGTGCGCGGCGGCCCACAAGCGCTCTTCCTGGAACTGCATCATCTGATAGGTGAAGCCCAGGCCCTCATCGCCGACGCGATTCGTCTGCGGCACGCGCACGTCGTCGAAATGGATGAGGCCGGTGTCGCTCGACATCATCCCGATCTTCCTGATCTTCTTCGCGCGCGTGACGCCTTTCGCGTTCATCGGCACCATGATCAGACTCTTGTTCTTGTGGGCCGCGCCTTCGCTCGTGTTCGCGAGCAGGCACATCCAGTCGGCCTGCAGGCTGTTGGTGATCCACATCTTGGAGCCGTTGATCACGTAGTCGCCGCCGTCCTTCTTCGCCGTGGTCTTGATGCTCGCAACGTCGGAGCCGGCGCCCGGCTCGGACACGCCGATGCAGCCCACCGCCGTGCCTGCAATCGCCGGCTCCAGGAACTCCTTGCACAGCGCTTCGTGGCCGAAGCGGGCGAGTGCCGGTGTCGCCATGTCGGTCTGCACGCCGATCGCCATCGGCACGCCGCCGCAGGCGATGTGGCCCAACGTCTCGGCCATCGCCACCGAGAACGAGTAGTCGAGGCCGATGCCGCCGTACTTCTCGGGCTTGGTGAGGCCGAGCAGGCCGAGCTCGCCGAGCCGCTTGAAGACGACGTGGGCGGGGAAGGCTTCGGCGGCTTCCCACTCGTCGACGTGCGGGTTGATCTCTTCGTCGATGAAGCGCTTCAGGGTGCGCTGGATTTCTTCGTGTTCGTGGGTGTATTGCATGGATGTTTCCCGTGTTGCGATGAGATCGTTCGCTGTGCTGAGGATGACACGGGCAGGTCCTTGTCATCCTGAGCGAAGCGAAGGATCTCATCGTCGCTCGCCACTCTTAAGGTCTCGCCACCCCGAACTGCATCGGCCTAGGCGCACGCCCCGCCGCTTCGTCGCAAACCGCCAGCGCCAACCCCAGCACCCGCCGCGTGTCGCGCGGGTCGACGAGGCCGTCATCGAGGAGCAGGCCGGAGGTGGTGAAGGCGTCGCTCTGGTTCTCGAAGGTCGAAATGATCTTCGCCTTCAGCGCTGTCAGCTTCCCTTCGTCGACGGCCTCGCCTTTTCTTGCCGCGCCTTCGCGCATCACGATCTCCATCGTGCCGGCAGCCTGCTCGGCGCCCATCACGGCGGTCTTCGCGGTCGGCCACGCGAACAGGAAGCGCGGGCCGAAGCCGCGGCCGCACATCCCGTAGTTGCCGGCGCCGAAGGAGGCGCCGCATTGCACGGTGATCTGCGGCACGGCCGCGTTGGCCAACGCCTGGATCTGCTTGGAGCCGTGCTTGATCATGCCGGCACGCTCGGCCTCGGTGCCGACGATGAAGCCGGTCGTGTTCTGCAGCCACACGATCGGCAGCCCGAGCTGGCAGCAGCTCTGCACGAAGTGGGTGACCTTGTTGCTGCCGGCCGGATCGAGCGGGCCGTTGTTGGTGACCATGCCGACGCGAAAACCGGCGATCGCCGCGTAGCCGCAGACCGTGGCCGGGCCAAAGTCGGCCTTGAATTCGAGGAAGTTGGACGCGTCGGCGACGCGTGCGATCACGTGCCGCATCTCGACGGGCTTCTTGGCGTCGGCTGCGAACAGGCCGAGCAGGTCGTCGGCGGCGTGAAGCGGCGCCGGTCCGTCGGGCCAGCGCGCGGCCGGCCAGCCGAACGCGGCGATCAGCTCGCGCGCCCGACCGAGGGCATCGGCATCGTCGTCGGCGACGTAGTCGGCCAGTCCCGAGACGGCGGCGTGCATGTCGGCGCCGCCGAGCTCCTCTTCGCTCGCGACCTCGCCGGTGGCCGCCTTCAGCAGCGGCGGCCCGGCGAGGAAGGCGCGGCCGCGGCCGCGGACCATGATCACGTGGTCGGCGAGGCCGGTCATGTAGGCGCCGCCCGCCGTCGACGAGCCATGGACGACGGCCACCACCGGCAGGCCCGCCGCCGAGTGCCGCGCCAAGTTGCAGAACAGCGCGCCGCCATGGACGAACTGCTCGACGCGATACTTCAGCAGATTGGCGCCGGCCGACTCGACGAGGTGAACGAAGGGCAGCTTGTTCTCGAGCGCGATCGCCTGCGCACGCAGCAGCTTTTCGAGGCCACGTGCCTGCAGTGCGCCGGCTTCGATGCCGGCGTCGTCGGCGACGACCATCACCCGCACGCCGGCAACGACGCCGATGCCGCAGACGGCGCCGCCACCCGGAATCGAAACGTCCGGATCGTCGTGGTCCAGCCTCCAGCCGGCGAGCGTCGAGAGCTCGAGAAACGGCACGCCGGGGTCGAGCAGGCGGGCGACGCGCTCGCGCGGCAACAGCTGGCCGCGCTTGTCGAAGAGTGCGCGGGCGCGGCTGCTCGCGGCCCGTGTTCGCGCCTCGATCGCGCGCCAGCGCTCGATCAGGGCCAGCGTGTGGGCGCGGTTGGCGGCGAAGGCGTCGCTCGACGTGTCGAGCCGGAGGTCGAGCGTGGGCATGGCTGCGCGGGCCGCGTCAGCCGAGCACGCGTGGCGAATCGTCGGACAGCACGCCTGGCGAATCGTCGGACAGCACGCCTGGCGTGCTGGCGAGATGGAAGCCATCGAATGCTGCCGTGCTGCCGCCGGTGCCGACCTCGGGCCAGATCCGCTTCGCGTTCGGCGCCGCGCCGTCGACGCGCAGGCAGGCGCCCGACACGAACGCCGCCGCCGGCGACAACAGATAGACGATGGCCGCCGCCACTTCGCTCTCGGTGCCGAGCCGGCGCAGAGGCACGAGGTTCTTCATGCCGCGGATGGTGGCCGCCATCTCCGGCGGATAGCGGTCCATCCCGCTCGACGCGATCCAGCCCGGGGCGACGGCGTTGACGCGCACCGGCGCCCATTCGAGCGCCGCCGTCTCCGTCAGGTTGAGCATGCCGGCGCGCGCCGCACCGGAGTGGCCCATGCCCGGCATGCCGCCCCACATGTCGGCGATGATGTTGACGATGGCGCCGCCGTTCACGGCGGCGACCTTCGATCCTTCGCCGCCGTTCGGCCAGCCGCTGCTGCCGGCCTCCTCGAGCATCCACTGCGTGACGCATTCGCGCGCCATCAGGAAGCCGCCGGTGAGGTTGTTGCGCACGACCGCGTCCCAGCCCTTGGCGCTGATGGCGGCGAGCGGCGACGGGAACTGGCCGCCCGCGTTGTTGACGAGCGCGTCGATGCGGCCATGTCGCGCCAACACAGCGGTGACGACCCCCTGGACCTGCGGTTCCTCGCGGATATCGCACACATGCGTGGAGCAGACGCCGCCGTTCGCCTCGATTTCACCTCGCACCGCTTCGAGCTTCTCGACCTTGCGGCCGACGATCGCGACCTCGGCGCCGAGCGACGCCAGCTCGTGCGCGGTGCAGCGGCCGATGCCCGAGCCGCCGCCGGTGACGACGATCACCTGGCCCGAAAACAGGTCAGCGCGGAAGATCGATCGGTAGCTCGACATGAGCCCGAATTGTCGGCGCTGTCATCGTGAGCACAGCGAAGGATCTCGCTCTCGCAAACCCCGAGATTCTTCGCTTCGCTCAGAATGACAGGCTCGCTTTTCGGAGGACGACCATGACGCACGCGATGATCTTCGATGCCGTTCGCACGCCGCGCGGCAAGGGCAAGAAAGACGGCAGCCTGCACGAGGTCAAGCCGGTCGACCTGCTCGCCGGCCTGCTCGTGAAGCTGCAAAAGCGCCACGGCTTCGATCCCGCGGCGCTCGACGACGTCGTCATGGGCGTCGTCTCGCCGGTCGGCGAGCAGGGCTCGGTGATCGCCAAGACGGCGGCGCTGAAGGCGGGCTGGGACGTCAAGGTCGCCGGCATGCAGATCAACCGCTTCTGCGCCTCCGGACTCGAGGCCGTGAACATCGCGGCGCAGAAGGTGGCGAGCGGCTGGGAAGATCTCGTCGTGGCTGGCGGCGTCGAGAGCATGTCGCGCGTCGCGCTAGGCTCCGACGGCGGCGCCTGGTCGCAGGACCCGGCCACCAATTTCGCGATCGGCTTCGTGCCGCAGGGCATCGGCGCCGACCTCATCGCCACGCTCGAAGGCTGGGGCCGCGCCGACGTCGATGCCTACGCCCTCGGCTCCCAGCAGCGCGCCGCCGCCGCGCAGGCGGCCGGCCACTTCGACCGCTCGGTGCTCTCGGTCGACGACGAGATCGGCATCGCCTTGCTGGAGCGCGACGAATTCATCAAGCCGCGCACGACGAAGGAGGGTCTCGGCCAGCTCAAGGTCGCGTTCGCGGAGCTGGGCGCGATGGGCTTCGACGCCGTGGCCTTGGCGCGCTATCCGCAGGTCGAGCGCATCGAGCATGTCCATACCGCCGGCAACTCCTCGGGCATCGTCGACGGTGCTGCGGCGGTGCTGGTCGGCAGCGAAGCGATGGGTCGCACGCTCGGCCTGGTGCCGCGCGGCCGCATCGTCGCGACGGCCCTCTCGGGTGCCGACCCGACGATCATGCTCACCGGCCCGATGCCGGCCGCGCGCAAGGCGCTCGCCAAGGCCGGCCTCACCATCGACGACATCGATCTCTTCGAAGTCAACGAAGCCTTCGCCGCGGTGCCCATGCGCTTCATGCGCGAGATGGGCGTACCTGCGGAGAAGGTCAACGTCAACGGCGGCGCCATCGCCCTGGGCCACCCGCTCGGCGCCACCGGCGCGATGCTC
>Ga0209724_1001731_pt1 | contig 19458 bp, 15 predicted proteins | sample grotaG_FD_184143 | JGI IMG/M metagenome (GOLD analysis project Ga0209724, IMG submission 184143) | Glacier valley bacterial and archeal communities from Borup Fiord, Nunavut, Canada, to study Microbial Dark Matter (Phase II) -... | ecosystem: Environmental > Aquatic > Freshwater > Ice > Glacier ...
TTTTGCTTGGTAACTTTCTCGCCATAGGCTTCCGAGAGACGCTGCCACAGTCGGTACCCTGTGTCCTTAATGTAACCAGGGTCGTAGCCAGAGGCTTGAGCAATTTCTAGGTACGCTCGCCCTTCCCAGCACTGCCGGAACACTATCTCCTCTGTTTTGCTCAGACAACCGCGATCGAGCTTCTGCTCCACTGCCGCCAACACCTCCTCAACCTGCATTCGGTGCTATCCCCTCTATTTCCTTGTATAGAAAGAAGCATATCCGTCCTTCAGTAGCCCTGCTCAGGGAAAAATATGACTTTTTCCTGACTTTTTAACGATTGTCAAATCGGTTACACGAAAGCTATGCTCATACGAAGTTAATTTCAGTCGTGTTCAGACAATAGAGGCAGAGATGGCAAGCCAGAAGAAATCTAGAGTGGGTATTGATATATGGAAGTAATCTACCTAAGTACCAAATTTAGAATATTATGCCGAATTATTCTGCCTATTCGCCTCCTGTTGGATCTTAGGCAGAAAGTCTCAGCCTAATAATAGTTAGACCGCTTGAAGAAACTGTATGGTGAAGGTTGAATTCATGAAAGTTTGTCGAAATCTGTTTGTGTCTGTTTGTTCTAGTTTTCCATTTATAATTGCTTCTACGTATATTGGAGTGTTTGATATTTCACCAGCTCTAGCCAGTCATCTAGAATGTAAAAAAGTTTTTGGTAAAAAAGTTTGTATTACTGTCCCAGACTCTCTTACAGACTTTGATCCTACAAAACTTATTCCAGGCTCAAAAGAAGCTGTTGAACAATTATGGGGTGAAGCAGGATCATCAGGCTATCCAAGCGCAGCATACACTATGTACCAAAGAAACAGTTCTACCGTCCCGTTAGACGAACAACAAAAAGAAATCTTGGGAAGGCGCTATGGAACGTTGGTGAATCAGGTGGGAATTGTATATAACGCAAAAATGATGGACGAGATGTGCGCTTTAGGAAAGTGCACATCTACCGATTCACTGGCCCAAACCTACTGTGATCGTATTTATGTCAGAGATGCATATAAGCGCGGTGATAGCGACCAACTGATGTTACTAGCTCATGAAATGAGACATTTTGAACAGTGTAAGCAGCTTGGTGGCGTAGAACAGTTTGGTTCTAAATATTTTAGAGAATTTAAGAGGGCAGATCAGACGTACGAAACTAATAGTATGGAGGAAGATGCTAGGAATACTGCAATGAATTTTGCAAAAAGCGTTTACTGTCCAGAAGTAGGTTGTGACCAACTCACAACCTACTTCCCAAACTATAATGGATGGGGAATTGATTTACCAGTAAATTTCATAGAGCATACTGCAGCCAGATATCGGAAAGATGCTGAACAAGAACAAGCCCTCAAACTGAATCAAGCCCTTACAGAATTAAGCCAATCAAGTGATGAGAAAAAGCAAGCTTGGGAAACGTACTACAGATCATGTGGTTACCAATATCCATCAAGGGAGAAATTCACGCTGTCTCTCTGGTCTCATTTCAATAGTACCTGGCAGGGAGGGACAATGAAAGGGTGCCCATCTGGTTAGTACGCGTGACCTACTATACAGTGCTCTGGATAAGTGAGATTAAAAGGTACAAGCGCGATTGTCCTTCACATAAGTTGGGCTGAGCATCATCAAGCCTTTGCTTATGGATTGTAAGTGCAGCAGAACTCAGCATTTGCAACAACAGTCTTGTACAGCGCACTATTGTTGCAAACGCGCCATTTCAAGAACTATCCGTCGTCATTGAAGATGAGGATAGCCATATAAAGCAAGATAAAACTTCGATTAAGTAATTGCAGAGTAGCCAATGGGCCACAATTTTCACGACCTCTCTTGCAAAAACTTCTAGAGTGCAGAGTGCCGATCCTCACCTTCTAAGCAAGCGGTTACACTACTTCTGATTGCCTTGAACTAGCCTACTGCGCAGCAACACCCAAAGCGATCTAGAAGCAAAGCTATGTTAGATATAAGGGCATCTAAACTAACCTGAGTTCGGGTTAAGCCGAAGGCTAAAACCCAGACTGCAATTAGCTTGAGCCGAACAACCAGCTAGTAAGCTTCTCTCAATCAACAGTCCGGACAATTTTAAACTGCTAACGGTAGAATGCGGGTTTCAGCCTTCTCTATGAAGTCATATACAACGGTAGAATGCGGGTTTCAGCTTCTACCTCAAAAATTGTCCGGAGTATTGCTCAATAAGACCTGCTATTAAGAATATTCTCAACTACAAAACTTATTGACAAGAGCTTGACTTAGAGCATGGTAGCAAGTCACGGAGAATCAGGGATTCTAGCGATTTCTTATCCCAAACTGACGTTAAACTAAACCTGCTATAGGATTAGTTATCGAAAAAAACGAGAAAAAGGCCACAAGCAAAACTGCAACCTCACTTTCTGTTAGTGATATCACATATGTGGCGATCAGCTTGACTCACATCAGAATTAGTTTTTAGGTAGTCATGCAACAGATTGCACCCATATCCAAATAAGCTATTTGAGTTCAAAATCTCCGAACTCCAAAGCTTAATACTGCCATCGAAGCTACTGGAAATAACTGTCTTATTATCAGAGCTAAAACTTACATCAGATACTCTGTCTTGGTGCCCGACTAGTACCTTAAGCAAAATTCCTTCTCGGCTCCAAAGCCTAATCATGTTGTCATCGCTAGCGGAGGCAACCAGCGTGCCATCTCGACTAAAAGCAACATTATTTACGGCTCCTCTATGTCCAGTCAAAGTGTGCAGCAATTCGCCATCAACCACTCGCCACAGTCTCACTGTTTTATCTTTGCTGCCAGAAGCGAGCATTTGACCATCTGGACTAAAAGCTAGAGCAAAGAGCCAATCACCGTGTCCAGTGAGAGTGCGAATCAACTTACCATCGGACGCTCTCCAGAGTTTAATAGTACGATCCCAACTTGCTGTAGCGACAGTTTTGCCATCAGGACTAAAAACAATTCGTTGAATTTGTTCAGAGTGTCCCTCAATCTTTCTTTGTGAACTTCCATCTACATTCGACATCATCCAAAAATTCTGATCTTTATCATCGCCGTATCCGGCAAAGACTAATATTTTGCTATCAGGACTGAAGCTCACACTGTTAACTGGACGACGACTACTACCGTTATGCCCCTCAAGCGTTTGGAGAAGTTTTCCATCACGATTCCAAACCTTAACTGTTCCATCCCAACTAGCGGTTGCAATCAATCTTCCATTAGGGCTGAACTGGATAGTTACAATACGATCATGATGAGCTGGAAATGTTTTTAGAAGCTTATTTTGACCGCTCCAAAATTGAACATTCCAACTTGTTTGATCTCGATTAGAACTGGCAGCTGCAATCATTTGACTATCAGGGCTTACACTTATACCCCAGTAAAGATCTCCACGTTGCTGGCTAGACAGACTTTTTTGAAATTGCTCATCTACCCGCCACATTTTTACTGTTGAATCTGAACTAGCAGTAATTAATGTTTTACCATCAGAACTAAATGCCACGCTGTTAGCAGAAGCATCATGTCCGGTGAATTGTTTAATCAAAGAACCGTTAACATTCCAAAGTTTAACGGTTCCATCATTACCAACTGAGGCAACTCTTTGATCGTTCGGGCTAATACTGACACCTCTTGCCCAATCATCATGTGCTTTGATAGTTGTGAGAACTGTACCATCTGAGACTTTAATCAGTTGCACTTTCCCAGTGTCGCCCGAGCATACAATCATTTGTCCGTCTCGACTGAATTCAAGACTTCTGAAAAAATCTGTTTTAACTGAGACAACTGGAGAAAATATCCGTGGAGTTCCATCAAGGTTCCAAAATTTGATTTTGCCACTCCACTCTGGATGATCCCATCCGCCTGAGGCAATTGTCTTACCGTCTGGGCTGAACCTTACAGCCCAGACCTGACCATCATGAGACGGAATTGTTTTGATTAGTCCTCCGTTACTTACCTGCCAAAGTTTTACCGTGCCGTCCTCACTCGCTGAAGCTAATAGGCTGCTATTTTTGCTAAAGCTGACAGATCTTACAGTCTTACTGTGCCCTAGAAGCGTCTGTATAGGAGTGCCATCGATTTTCCAAAGTCTGACCGTTGCATCTTGGCTGGCAGAAGCGAGAAATTGCCCATTTGGGCTAAAGGCTACATTCATGACATTTTCAGTGTGTCCTTTCAGAATTTTTAATAACGCTCCTTCACGGCTCCAGAGCTTTACGGTGTTATCTCCATTCGCAGTAGCAATAGTTTTGCCGTCCGGGCTAAAGCTCGCGCTATAAACTGAACTATTACTGACTATGCGGTTGGTTTCATAAGTATCGTATATTGCTTGCCGTAAGAAATAGCTAACTTTGGATCGCAAATCAGTTGCTAAAAAAGATTTGTCCGGTACCTCTAAAGACTCTAAATTTCTTAGAGTGGCTTGGGCTTTCACCGAAGTGAATAGAGCTTCTAAACCTTTATCTGCACCGAAAAAAGCATCTGAAGCTTCGTTGAGAGCTTTTACTAAATTGATGCCTGCACTCAACCGAACTTGTTGCGCTTTATCTTGAGCTTGATTTACCTGTTTCTGTGCAAACGCGACTCTCTGAATTGCAGCTTGACTTTTTTGTTCCGCTCTATTCTTAGCTACTTCTGCCTTTGTCTGTTCCTGCCTTGCTTGGTTTACCTTACTTTTAGCGTCCTCAGTATTTTTTGCTGCTGCCTGCTTCTCAATATCTACTTGCTTCGTTATTTTCGACACCTTCTCACTTGCTGCCCGAACGTCTTGATCTGCCTTGTCCGTTCGATCTTTCGCCTCTTTCTTTGTATTGGCAACCTTCACATTTGCCTCATTGACAGACATTGCTGCCAATGAACCCGTCACCCCCGCAACTACAAGCGTCCCTATCAAAATCAGTGAACCCAGTTTGATTCTCCGTTGGGCGGTTTGATCCGCTGCTGTCAGAATCTGATTTCTCTTCTCTACCGCCTCTTGCTCTAGCCGAGTCGCTTTCAGCTTGCGGTCTGCTTCTTGCCGTTCGATCTCTCGGCTTTCCCGCAAGAATTGTTCATCGTCATCGCTGAGTCGCTTGCCTTTTGACCAGGCTTCCGCCTCTTCTAGCGCCTGCCCTCGCAGTAAGAACGACTCCTTTTGCTCATCGCCAGCCTCCTGCCAAGCTTTCATCGCTTCCGCATAAAAAGCAGGGCGTAAATTTGCTAAGGCTCTGTCTATCCACGGCTGGTTAAAGACCGCTGCATAAATGGGGTTATAAACTGTGAGTCTCCCATTCTGTTTGACAACCAAGCCTGTCAGACGCAGTTGCATTTGCTCAGAACTTTCATCCGCAGCGATCCCCCTTTTACCCCCTGTCAAGGACAGTTTTGGGTCTTGATCCCTTTCTAAGAGGGGTATTGTATCAGCATCCAAAATCTGCTGATATAATCCCAGTAGTCGCCCCCGCCCCCGTTCGTCACTTTGCAAGATACGATCGCGAATCGTCTTCAGGTGGGGCGGGACATCCTGCGTTTCCCAGTTGTCGATTACTTTGGTAGCAACCACCTGCTTCACCAACTCCGGCACTGCCAAGTCGTTTGCTGGGGCTGACATTGCCTCGTTGACCACCAAGCTCAAGAGCTTCTGCGTCAAAAACGGCTGTCCACCTGTCCATTGCAGTACCGCCTGTAAGACCGCCTGCGGCTCTTTGACCTTCTCCACCAGACCGCGCACCAACGGCGCAGATTCCGACTGTTGAAACCCGCTCAACTCCACTGCATGACCGATATTGAACGATGAGCTATCCTTACTGCGAATTAGGTCAGACGGGGTAGCTACACCTAGAAACGCAAAGGTCAGGCGCTTGTACTCAGGCTTCTCGGCTCGCCGTTCATAGAGCGATCGAATCAGGACGAAAAACCCATCCGTGTCAAACTTGAGGCTGAGCAAGTTGTCGACCTCTTCTACAAAAATGACGATGGGTTGGGAAGTGTATGGTAACAAGATCTGATCAATGAACTCATAAAACCGCTCGACCACCGTAATCGATTCGTCATCCAATTCTTTCCACTCTTTCCACCAGGCTCGAAAATCGATCCGATCCTCCAGCTTAAGGTCGCTAATCAACCGCTTGATCGTACCCGCGTACCATTGATCCTCACGTAACGTTGTCCCCCGCGTTTGCGGATCGATCACTGCACAGGCAATCCCGTCCTGCTGCAACTTCTGCATTGCCCGTACTCGCAGACTCGACTTACCCATCTGCCGCGAATTAAAGATAAAGCAATACTCCCCTGCCTTTAGTCGCTCGTACAGTTCCCGATCGGCGTTTCGCTCCACATAGGCTAGGTTATCAAGGGGCAAACTGCCACCCACTTGATAACTAAACGGGTAACTAGACAGGTCTGACTGCGAATCGGGTTGGGTCATCATCTATTACGCTCCTAAGCGATCGCGAAAGTATCGACGATAGAGATGACATCGGGGTTGGACATCATTCTCCACCCGCATGACCAACCCCCTACTGTCCAGCTTAAACGCCTCCTCCGATCGCAAGCTCACAGGGGTTTCAGACATAACCACAGTCTTCATCGCGGCTCCTAAAGCTGGATGGTGTTCTAGCGCCCTCAGGTGTCCGATTAGATGGTCGCTGTACAGCCCGGCTTCAGTGGGTGCCGTTTTCAGAAAGGACTCCAGCGTCACATCCCCCACTGCAATGTGATAGAGCGCCGAACGCACCAGATAAGGATGCCCACCAATCAGCAACCGTAACTGCTCTAAGTCTTGCTCCGTCCAGTCCAGCCCATGTAGCGTTACCAATGCTTGCACCTGCGCGGCAGTAAACTCACCTAACTCAATCGGCAAGCCCACATTAAATGGCGACTGGTTCAAATCTTTGTCCAAGTAGGATTCTTGAGAATGCACGATGATGAAGCGAAGGTTTCCCCAGAGTAAATTATTGCGAGATCGCTCGTGCCACCCACGTAACAGCCCGCAAAAATCGGTCTCGATATCAGCATAATTAAACACCCGATCGAAGTTATCGATCGCAATGACTAGTGGCTGTTCTGTGCCTTTGAGCAAATATTTCTCAAAGTAGTCCGTACTGTTGTCATTTGCACCAAAGATATCATCCCAATACTCGTCAAGTTTGACTCTCACACCCAGCGGTCTGCCTACAGACGCGCAGAACCACTGCATAAACTTGTCGAGGTCAGTAAACAGTTTCTGGTTTGCCTCTTCTAGGTTCAGCGTCACCGTGCGATAGCCCAACTGCGCACCATGTGCCAGCACTCGCACCATTAGCGACGATTTACCCATTTTGTGCGGCGATTTAATCCGGATCAATGACCCCGCTTTCTTCACTTCGTTGTAGCAGCGCTCTTCATAGGACGACGGAATATAAAAGCGAGAGTCGATCCGCACTTGCCCCTCCGGCGTTTCTAGACTCACATTGCTGTTGGTTTCTAGGCGAGATGTTTTTGCTAAGACAGTAGTCTGTCGGTCGCACCTCAGCTTTGCGATCGCAGACGCTGCCTCTCGAATTCCTTGGGCAATACTGAGAAACGCTTCGTCACGGTTATCCCAGGTAGTGACTGGTTTGGCGTTCTTAGGGAGGGCTTGCAACTCTCCAAAGGGGGCACCAGCCCAATCCACTGGTCTCAAAATAATGGGAATGGCGCGAGCTTCACCCGCTTTATGCTGATCTACTGCCTTCTTCACTACGTCATAGCAGTAATCAGAGCCTAGAAAGCTGGCACTAATCAGTAGAAGAATGATGTCAGCCGACTTGAAGTTTTCATCGATCGCGCTTGCCCGATCAACTCCAGCACTAATTTCCCGATCGTGCCAAGACTGAACTATGCCTTGATGCTGTAATGAAGCTAGGTGTAGCGCTAATTCATCTCGAAGTTCCTCATCCCTATGGGAGTAGGAAAAGAAAAGCTGGATCGGCTCTTGTGTCATTCTGCAATCATTAAAAATGAGGATAGTACTCTTTTATCGGTTCTAGTCATTGATGATGCTCTGGTAGCATTATCAATTTTTAACGGCTCTATGTCCTCTCCACATCCAGGAACCAGATGGTGAGGCTGTGAGAGTGGGAATGTCCAGCAAATGGCAAGCGGCACTGTAGATGGAGGTTCTCAAACTGTGCGGTTGCGCCAAACGGTTTCACCATAGGGGTAATGTAGTGGAAGCAGACACATTCATTTTTTGTGGTTGAAAGAATTGCGGTTGGAAGGAGAAACAACCAGGCGATCTGGAATATCAAGATAAAGATCATAAGGTTTTCTCTTATCTAAAGTAATAATTGAGCCAATGTCAATTCTGCTTTACCTAATCCCCTATGCCTTTACCGACTGCAGACTCGCAGACCATCCTCTTTCTTGCCGCCAATCCTAAAGATACGGGTCGTCTTCGATTAGACCAGGAGTTACGTGATATTGCTGAAGGACTACAGCGCGCTCAGAAGCGAGACCGGTTTAATTTGGAGCAGCGATTAGCGGTACGTCCCCGAGATATTCAGCGCGCCATGCTGGATGTGGGGCCTCAAATTATTCATTTCTCTGGGCATGGGGAAGGTGAAGCAGGGCTGGTCTTTGAAGATGACATCGGCAATGCCAAGCTGATCGATGGGGCTGCCCTGGCGAGATTATTTGAACTCTTTGGAGACCAGATCACCTGTGTGGTTCTGAATGGCTGTTACTCAGAAGTGCAGGCAAAGGCGATCTCCCAACATATCCCCTACGTGATTGGCATGAACCAGGCGATCGGCGATAAAGCAGCGATCGCCTTTGCGGTCGGTTTCTACGATGCGTTAGGAGCGGGTCGCCCAATTGAGTTTGCCTACAAACTGGGTTGTAGTGCCATTCGTATGGAGGGCATTACAGAACACCTGACGCCAGTCTTGCTCAAGCAAGCCTCCGACGGAGATACCATCGTTCAACCCAAACCCGATATTCCTGCCCCCGCTCCAACTGCAATGGCTACCCCCGCTCCGATTACCAGTATGCCGATCGAAGTCTTCATTTCCTACTCCCACAAAGATGAGAGCTTAAAGGACGACCTCTACATTCATCTGGCGAACCTAACCCGGCAGGGCAAGATCAAGCCCTGGCAGGATCGGGCGATAGAAGCTGGTACTGAATGGGATGCCGAAATCAAAGCACGGTTGGAATCTGCGGGCATTATTCTGCTGCTGATAACCCCCCGCTTCATTGCCTCCGAGTACTGTTTTGACAAAGAAATGCAGCGAGCAATGGAGCGTCATGCGGCCGGGACAGCGCGGGTGATTCCCATCGTCATGAAACCGTGTGATTGGAAGGATACCGCCTTCAGCAAGCTACAGGTGTTACCCAAAGACGCCAAACCCGTCACCTCCTGGAGCGACTCGGATGAAGCGTTACTCGATGTCGTAAAAGGCATCCGTCGAGCAGTAGACTCTCTGGCAAGGAAGTAGCCCGCCCTCAGTTAATCGACGATACCAGCCTAAAGGATGTCAATCGAGAGGTACGATCGCAATCCTAGCTGAATCTTCATTCGTTTTAGGTAAACCGATTTTGCAGCCCCTGCGGCAGCAGTAGAAAGCAGACGATCTACAAGCTATAAATGCTTCTGAAAGTAACGACGACATAACTCACAAGTTGGTGAAGAAAGATTACCGTCACTTTTAATTAGCCCTAAGCTTCTGCCATTCGAGGCATGGTCGATGCTATGCAGGATGTGTACAGGCAATGGAAATAAGGGCTACCGACATAAAGCGGGACAGATTGAACGAAGCTTTAAGCTTTGAGGGATCTACTGTCCCGGCTTAAATTGGTAGCCGAAATAAGAAACCGTAGATTTAGAACGCTGCCAAAGAAAAAGTGCAGATAGAGCCTTTTGATGGGTCGCTTGACCCAATATTTGTGTGAACGCAAGCGCATGAACTGGAGACGATCACCCAGACCGTCTATCAACGGCTAGAGCGTCACCAAACTGGAGGACGGACGATCACGCTGAAGGTGAAGTTTGCGAACTATCAACAGATCACGCGCAGCCGGACGGTGATCAGTGAAATTCGTGAAGTGGCGACGATCGTGGTTTTAGCTCAGGCGTTGTTTGAGGCGGTTAATTTGGAGGGGCGGTATGTGCGACTGTTGGGAATCTCGTTGTCTAATTTAGGAGGTGAGGAGCAGTCATTCAGAGCTTTTGACCTTGAATCGTCGATTCAGTTGGTGTTGTTTTAGCGGTGGAGTCCTCCCATGTCAGACCGTCAACCTCAATTCACTTCCACCGAGCTGAATGAATGGCAGCAAAGCCTGGAGGAAGCAGACCGTCACAATATCTTCTGTCACTGTCGGGAGTGTGACCATGAGTGGGTTGCCTCTAAACCTGAACCTTGCGTTTGTGGCAGCAAGAGTGTGGAACACATCGCCTGTTGGCAGTTTCCAGATGATTGATAGAGGATCACGGGCATTCTATCGAGAACACTGCTTCCTCAGCCTCATGCACCGCCTTTTCTCTCTATTTACTCCCCAGAAGCCGACAAGTCCCATTCTCAGGAGCTACGGTCAAGAAGTCTCAAGCATTGCTCCACCAATCATTCAAAAAGTAATGGAGTGGTTAGCTCTCAGTCTCATTCAAGCTGGCTACTTCGGAAAGGCGCACTTATTTTGGTTGGATGCCGAGGATGACCCAGATGTGATGAGGCAGCTAAAGCGAGTGGCTCATCAGCAGCAACCCGTCTTTTTGTATCGGTGTGCAGACCGGGTTCCTTCCCCTCCCCAAGGCTATTATTGGCGAATGATGACAGAACACCCCTCCCTGCGGGTTTATCAGTTGGAGAAAAGAGAAGCGGATTGAGCGAGGGAGCCCCATTCTCTGGCTTCAGCAGCTCACGCGGGTCTGTTTTCTTTACCTTTGTCTGCTTCGTGTACTCCTCATCATAAATTTTCCGAATCTCCTGGTCAGTCAGCCCCGGTGCTTTGCCGCTGTACCACTTGATCGCATCGCTCGTTCGTCTAGAGATACCATCCTCAACATCACTGGCAGCTAATGATCGGATCTCACTTCTAACATCGACTGGCGTTGGAGTCTGAGCATAGCCATGAACTGATATGACGAGTGTTAGTACTATTAATGCTGCGGCTACAGCGCCTTTAGGTAAATGACAGCGCTTAAAATTAGAGCGCTGTCGCAGAAACCGTTTGCTAAACCAAAACTGCCTGAACATTGCGCTGGAATTTTGTTTGTGAGAGGTTAGATGTCGATCAATATAACCCTCATACCCAACAAGTCAAAGTAGCAAAGCTGCGGTTGTAGTCGTCGGTAAAGTGACTCAGGTGATTGTGAAGGCACCCAACGTACAAACCGGGCAACGTCTTTCCAATAGACAAATACTTGTCAAGCGTGTTGAGATGAGTGCTGGTAGCGATCCGATTACCATCCTTGAAGGGGTAAAAGTAGCGGTGACACTGTTGGCGAATTATTTCTTCATGCCTGAGCACCATCCGGCACATATTTTTTGCTGACCAGAACTTGCTTAATCGCCAATCCTAAGTCGGCTTCATCTTCCCCTAGCAGGACTCGCATCACAACAGAGCAATTCACTACGAATCGAAAAGGTTACTTTCTTCAACTTCACTTATATAGTTTTTTAAACCTTGCATCTTTGAATCTAAAACACTTTGGACAGACACACCCTCTGCTTTTATCAATTGTTTTCGCAACTCATGAAGTTTCTTGTACTGTCCATTTCGAGGCATTATCTTTTTCGGAGTCACAATAATACCGGTTACGTTCTTAGGTTCCTTTGAGTTATACATCTCTTCTTTGTGATACTTGAATTTATGGTTATGGATAGTTTTCTTGATATCCCAAATCAGAGATTCAGGAATCATAGCCCCTGATATACAAATATCGTCTATCCAGACTGATAGTTTACAACCACTTTCTAAAACCCTTCGATAAATATTCTCCCACATACCAGAATTAATGTGATATGACATTACTGGACTAAGTGGGCTACCTGTAGGTAAGTGTTCAGAAACTGTTATTATCTCTGCCAAGGTAGCAGCAACATCTTTAGAACATTCCATCTCAAAGTAAAAGAAGTTATATGTCGCTTGCTGGGCAATTGATGGAAAATAATTTTTTATATCAATCTTAAATAGACATGCACTGCCTTGATGAAATAAAGCATTCTGTATCGTGGAACCCCCTTTCCTTGGGCTGAATATATAGCTTGGGACTTCTATCTTATTCATCAAATCCCGGATTCTGCTATGAACTGTTTTCATAACATGCTTGGGAATTTCAACCTGTCGGTATTTTCTTTTTTCTGAATTATAAATTGTCCTTTCGAGATAAAAAGAATGAGCTTCCTTACTTAACTCCTTTAACTTGCAAGGGGATAAATAAAGAAGCTTTGCTAGATTGGTTTTAGACCGGAGCCTAAAAAAAGGTGATTGTTTAAGGTGATACCCTTTTCGGCTAGACATAGCTCTGGTCAGAATGTTCGGCGATGAATTCAAGTATTTTCAGTACTTTAGAGGAGATTGCCTCTTTCAATTTTTTATGACTCGGCTTTTCTCCAACATGCTCAGAGAAAAACATGATCGATGATACAGGCACATCAAAAACTTGGGAGTAGCGTTCGAGGAGGGGAAGCGTGGGTTGTTTTTTTCCTGATTCAATTTCCGACAAATAAGATTTGGATATCTCAAGCTTTTCAGCCAAATCCTTTTGACTTAAATCATGAAACACCCTCATTAGTCTCAAAGCTTTATGCAGCATGGTTACTAAGTCCTGGAGGGTAATCAATAAAATGTGCATTGAAGGGAGGCACAGCATAGATGGCTCTATTCAAAGATCCTCGAAAAACTTTTCCAAGACCCACTTACTGGTTTGGTAAATTGCTCGCGCAACAGAGAATAGAAACCAAAGTGTTCGAGGGTTTTTAAGCCTCTTTAACCACTGCTTACCTTTGTTTTTGTGCTGATCCTGCTTTTTACCGGCTAATTTGACCATGTTTTGGGTCCTCTTTATTAAGTTACGGATGAAGCCAGAGTTATCTAGCAGCACCCCGTCACGCAACCTAATGGAGAAAAAGCAGGTTTGCCTCCCTTATACACAGCACAGGTCTCCGTTAGACCTGTGCGTCTGTTCCCGGAGCAGGTCGGTAGTCTGGACCTGGACCTAGCCACGGGGGCCAGCGCCTTCACCAGGTGACCGTAACCACTGCTTACCTGAACCATTAGAAGATGCTGTTGCACCTTCCACGAACCTTGAAAGGTTCAATAAAGTGACGGTGTTGGCTATCGCCAACCTCTCCTTGCCGGCAAAAGTAATATAACACAAAATTCGCTAACAGCGAACTATATTCTTTCAAAGTTGATTCGATTCGCGGATGTGAGTGACTGGGGCAGGGGTAAGGGGAGACGGTCGTGGGCGTGGGCACCTATGTAGCAAATGACTATAAAAGAGGCCAAGCTGCATTCAAGACTTCCTTCTCACCTTATAAAGCGCTCGTTTCTTGAATGGCTTCTTAATCGGCTTGTGGTCCGTTGCGGGGGTCTCTGGCATCACCTCATCGAACGCTTTAAACAAGGGCATTATCGCTTCACTCTAATCTTGACAGGCTATACTCACATTGAGTATGATGGCTCAAGCTGAGTATAGAGAGATAGAGATAATGACACCGCTTTCACGTCCTCGCCTACAGGTTGTTCAGAATGACGAGATCGCTAAGGCAATTGCGACAATTTGCAAACACCGCCCCGGACTCATTAATGATTCGATGGTGGTTACATCCGCTTTGGTAGAGTATGCGTTGGCTCTAGAGTCAGACAAGTCTCGACAAGCCAACTATCAAACTCCCTATGGCATGACGATTGTGGCAACAGGGAGTGTAACCAGTGAAACTGGAATCTTCCAGTTTCTAATTCGGAACCTTAATCGCATTGCCGCCATTTTCGCGCATATCGACAATGAAGACGATACGTTCATGGATTACATTACGCGGGGAGAGACACCTGTCTATACCTTTGTTTTGAAGGGAAAAGGATTTACTGATTTTGAATTTATCCATGTAGCAACTGAGGGGTCGTTCTTTGAGGAGTGCTTGACGCTGCTTGTATTAGATTTCAAACACCATCGCGATGATATTCGCTTTAATATGATTCGAGCTAACCAGTTTGAGCAGAGAGCGGGGCAAAAAATTGTTAGATATTATGTTCCATCCCTTGATGAAATGGCTAGAGCGTTTTTTCAGAATGAAAGCTATCTGTTTGGCGGCGGGGGTGGGGAAACTTCCTGTACCTGGGATTTAGACTGGAAAGCTGATACCACTCCGTGTAAGGGGTTTGAGATTCAAGATACACGGTATGTTAACTATTCTCATGCCCTCGTCGGGCTGAAACCGTCTTCCCTTGAAACAGAAAAATATGGCGCAAGAGGGTTAGTTCGTTCTGGTGTGCTCGCTGTTGATCGAGGTTTGCTGAATCATCGGTATCGATGCCTGTGTGATGGGTGGACAGAGGAACGACAAGACCTAGATTTTTACGAATTGGGGCGCATCTTTCATCAGCACTTTGAATATAAAGCTATTTTTTCACCTGCAAGATTTCTTGGCGAGATCTCTAGCGGCACGATCGAAACGAATCCTAATGCGACGGTGTATGTGGAGCAGGGTAAGCGGATCGAAGTACTGCCGATGAAGTGGGAAATGTCATGGTTTACCTGCAATGTTGACGGGAAAGGCAGCAATCAGGGCTGGAGTCTCTTAAATGATGACCCTAACCCTTTTAGGCTCTACGATATGAGTGATTTCTTCCCTAACGATTTAGAGCAGTACAGACAAAAGAAAAAGAACCTTAAACAATAGACCTCTTGCAAAAGTCCATTTCTTGAACGGGTTTCTAGTAGTTTTAGCCTCGCACTCTGCGACTTTTGCAAGAGGTCTAATAAGCAAGAGGCTAACCAATAGGGGGACAGGGTTAAGAACCAGGTGCTTGAATTGCGGCATTTCGATCTGTTTATTGATAGGTAACTGTCAGCCGCTACAGCCTATCGATTAATATCAATTTCCCCCCTTACGGCGATGGGTTCATCGCTGGGTGTTTTGAGAACTACATCAAGACCTGCATTTTGATTAATATCAATTTCGCCTTTTATTTCAATCGGGTATCCAGTCGTCAGTAGCACTGAGAGGCTTTCGTCAGGGTTGATGTCTTTCACGGCACTCGCGATGTCTTTTAGAGCCGCAACTTTAGCCATTTCAATAGCAGCCATCAAAACAGTATTAGGGTCAAGCCCTCCCATGCTCTGCGCTTGTATCCAGTTGATATACTCGAAAACTAACTTTTGAGTTGAATCAAACTCTGGTGGATTGAGTCTATGTGGCTGTGGCATAAGCGGAGTGAGGTTGAATCAAGACACGTGTGAAATTATGCCACGGTCTCCTGTATCAATCCGCAGAAGTCCTGTGATTTTCGTTAAAAGTTGGGCACACTAACACCAAAGCAGATTGAGACAAGTTACGTCTCCAGTCTTCTACTTACATAAGTCTGCCCCAGCTTCTAAACGGGGATGCAACCACGTCACCCTGCATCCCCAACAATGGAATATCTTGCGTCAGCAGTAGAAGTCTGTAATTACATCTTTGCAGCCTACAGATACATCTACACCCCAGAGCCACAGACTCTCTTTGAGTTACTTATGAGCGCCTTGAGTCTCTGCATTTCTCATGTCGATCATCTACAAAGTGTAGTTTTGATTACAGCGATCGTAGTGGCAATCGGAGCTTTACCAGTGCTCCTTCGATAGATCTATTGCTAATAGATTGACCCTCCTCGAACACTTCGTGGCGCGTAGAGATCGCTTTTTAAGTGTCAAAAGGTGTAAAGACTCGACTTCATTCTGCCTCTAAATCTAGATATTCCATCAGCACAGATTCGATTGACTCGTAACTACTGACCCATTCAAGACGGGCGATCGCGGGGTAACTTGGCTCTTGAGTTTTGTAGCGGCGGGGGAACTGAACAATCGATTTCACTTTCCACATTTGCCCCTGGTAGGGGAATTCTTCACCGACTGACGGGAAGCTGCTGAACGATAGGATAAATGCCCCGTGTGCCTTCCTGACAACTTCACGGGCTAATCTATCTCTCACTTCATTAGGCAACCGACAGACGCATAAAACATGGGTGCGAGTAGATTTGATTTTGTGCCAAGTAATCGACAGTACATCCTCTTGAAACTCAGACATTTATAGACCCCTTTACCTAATAAGAATTAATTGATTTGTAGACTGCCCCAATTTGCCCCATAGTCTTGCCCCAGACTGCCCCAGGCTTTGCCCCAAAAGTCTGCTCCAGACGAAGGGCATGGGTGGGGCAGACGTGAGGCAGACTTTTGATCGGTCGTGGGGCAATCTGGGACAAGGGGTAAAACTGTTAGAAGAAACTCTAGAGCAGGATGAGTTAGGACGGCTGATTCCATTGAATTCTTCCTTCGTTGTCAACGCTCACATAATGAAGCTTAGAGACTGCGCTGATGCTTGCTCTAACGGTGATGAGTGATGGTCGCTTACCTGTTGTTGTTTCAATGAATCGATTCGTCCTGATTGCCTCATCGTTGTAAGACTTGTCAGGATTCTTTTGCAGCAGTTCTAAAATGGCTTGCCCCAATTCAAACAGTTCTTTCTTCTGAGCTTTGACCTCTGCAACACTGGGATGATTCAAACCAATCTCAGGCGCGTCATCTTCAGTCTCACCATTTTGAGTTGAGCTTTCAGCAGGTTTCTCTTGATAGGTTTCTGGCTGGCTATTCGTAACCACTGAGGTAGGCAAGAGTGAGATTAAAAACTCCTCACTCAACCAAGCGGGAATCTGCCCTTCTTCTTTAGTGCCATCGAGCCATTGAACCCTAAATTTCCCGGTCGGTCGCATCTCATCTAACCCATCGGCATCTGGCACTAATTGCCCGATCGTTTCGACTCTGACCGTTGAACTGAGAAAGACCGTCACCAAACCTCTAGAGCCTGGTAAGAATGCCTGAGTTTCCCCATGCACGATGAAGACCGGAAACTCGCCATGCTTAGTCGCTTCTCTCAAACTGGAGGTGAGAACGCTCGTTAGCGTCTCTTCCTCCATCACTTTGTTAAACAGCCCGAACTCATCCCAGACGGTCGTGATGGATGAGCGATTGCCATTCTCGATTCGAGTTGCCATTGCCTCCCACTGCCGAGCGATCGCGGGGTAATCTCGCTTGCCTCCTTTTACTCCCACGACTTGAAACACTGAGGGATAACGATTGTCAGGCTCATCGTGGGGAGTCGAAGCAATGACTTTATGACCTGGCAGAAGGAGCAGCCGCAGTAGAGCCAACTTCTTAACCAGCGTTGTTTTGCCCGTTCTCTGGACTCCGACCGCTCGAATGGGCTGAGACTTAACCAGTCTTAGAAGGGCGGAACACTCGACCTTGAGGCGGTCTAATAGTTCGGTTTTATGGGTCGGTAACTGAGCAGCCGGGGAAGCGGGCACCTTGAAAGCTTTGCATTTTGCAGCGATCGGGTCGTCGGATTTAGCATGATCCATATAAGCCAAACATTGCCCGTCGTAACCTTCAAATGCTGCCTTTTGGAAATGAGCGCACTGACCACACGCGATAGAGTCTTTGCTTACCATCGCTGGCACATTCACAGCACCTAATTTTGTAGCAGTTCCAATGGGCGATGATGTCGCGATGGCTGGACCTGAATCAGTCGCTACTGGCAGAGTCGCATCGGGGGGAGATGTCGCCGCTTCCTCCACTGGGTAGGGTGCCATCGAGATCGGCACTAGGGCAGCAGGTAGAAAACTTTGCATCCGTTTTGCATCGCCTTCGATGAACGCCTTGAGGGTGTGGTCATAGGCAGCCGCTACGCGATCGCTCTCCTCACCTGCTTTGAGTTTCTGATTCACTGCCTCCATAAACTCAGGATGACTATGCAGGAATTCAGCCTCAAACTCTCGCTCTTGCTTAGTCGCTCGACTATTCCATGCCGTTAGACCCGCATACCCTAGCGCGGCGATCGGGGCAAGAATAGGCAGCGTGAAGCCTGATAAAGCTAACGTCCCACAAGCTGCAACTAAGCTAATTGCAGCCGTCCCAATGGCGATCGCGGTATCAGTGGCACTAGACCGCTCATCGATATCAATAATGCGAAGGGCTTCACCCCGATCTAGGGTGAAGCCTTGCCTTACCAACTCTGAAGCGATCGGGTTACTCTCATTCTCATAAAAGGTGGGCATTATAATTTCTCCATCATCAATAAGTAGGGACGGCATAACAACCGCCCCCTTTTCTTCCTATAAGCGAACTGTAGAGTGACTGACAGCTTCTCGAATTTTGCGAACTTGCTCTCTCTCTTCTGGTGAAAGCAGGTTCTCAGCACATCGGCTAAACAGTCTCAAACCTTGCTCAACTCCGACCACACCGACGATCGCCAACAACACCCCAGACCACGAAACACCGACCGGGGAAAGAATGCCGCCTCCAATGACCAGGACGGCAATCTCTAACCCATAACAGGCATAACGAATGAACTCACCCGCGATGTCTTGACGCTTCTCTCTGCCGAGATACCGTCTCACCTTGGCTCTCGCTTGTGGGTTCAAGGTTTCGTTGATGACGGGCATCTCTAGCGGCTTGCGTTGCAGCTTCACCAGTGACCCGATCGAGGCTGTAATGTTTAGCTCATCCAAGATGGGCAGTAGTTCAAAGGTCTGAATGGCACCCCAAACTAAAACCCCTGCTAACCCTGCACCACTGCCTGTAACCGCCATTGCAACCACCCAAGCTTTAATGTTGAGCGACGCGGCATAAGCGGTGAAGGCACCCGCTAGAATCATTGCGCCTCTCCAACTGATCACCCATTGAATCGTGTCTCGGATGCCTAGCAGCAAATCATCGGGGTCAATGCGTCCGTTGCGATTGCGATCGAATGGGCTTGATTTCTTGCCTGATGTAGAGCTTTCGTAAGGGGCATCTTCTGGATAATCCTTCTCTTGTGGCTTAGGATTTGCGGGTTGTTGTCTGCGCTGTGAATTGGTACGAACTGCCATGATTTTGAATCTCCTAGTGTTTAGTTGCTGCTAATGGGTGAGCGTTGATAGGGAGGTTGAAACCCCCGACTGATGAGGACTTCGCTGATTTGTTTGGCTTGACCTTGCCTCACATAGTCGATCGCTCGATAACCGTTGATTTGTCCGGTTCTCCCCTGCCAGTCACAAACGAGGGTGCCGGGTTCTAGAGGCTGTTTGGAGGTGCGATCGATGGGGATTGAATTCGCTTTGACAAAGTTGAGCGGCGTACATGAAGCGGCTCTCTGACTGGCAATCAAGACGGCTTGACTCGTTTGGTTAAAGGCGACGATCCGAGGTTGAATGGCTGCTAGGCAGACTCCGATCGAGAGAGCGCTACTGATGCCTAGCGCGATTCGTTTA
>Ga0209724_1001732_pt1 | contig 19447 bp, 16 predicted proteins | sample grotaG_FD_184143 | JGI IMG/M metagenome (GOLD analysis project Ga0209724, IMG submission 184143) | Glacier valley bacterial and archeal communities from Borup Fiord, Nunavut, Canada, to study Microbial Dark Matter (Phase II) -... | ecosystem: Environmental > Aquatic > Freshwater > Ice > Glacier ...
GTGTCATCCACCCGGCAAAACAATTCGGTGATAAACTCTTCAGTGGTCACGGCGTAGCCCCTTCTCGAATTTCAGCACTTCAAGAATGGCCTATCACCGTGACTTTTGCCACCCCTCCAAACCGCACCATTGGTTAATAGTCCGCCAGAGTAGATTTTCAGGAATACGACGGGACGCCGGACGTAGCAGGCCACGTCCCTACCGCGCGCCGGATTGCCGATAGGGACACGGCTTGCCGTGTCCGCAACCCTCGAAACTCAACGTGGCGGACTACTAAGTGTAGTTCCATTGCAGACACACTTCATGCAATTGTCTCGCCTCCGCTGCCGAAATACTCTTTGCCCCATATTTAACATAGGGCAAGGAGTCGGGTGAGCGCTTTCAGACTACCTCGGCAGCAAGCGCACCGTGATAATCTGGTAGGGTGTTATATCCAACTGAACTTCATTACCCTGAACGGCGAGTGCTTGCCCATTCTCCTCAAGCAGATTGCACTCAAACGCTTCGCTCAGCGCAAAACCAACGTTCACCGTAAAGTGACCCCGATTGCGTTGATGCTCATACAGGCGAACGATCAAGCCTTTACCGTCTTCGGCATATTTGACCGTTTCAATGATGACGTTCGGCGCGGACACCGACACAAGCGAATTAAGCGTCGCTGTATTCAACGATCCGGCTGCGCTGCCCGCGACCCGTCGCAGAATCAGCGGATCGTTCAGATCATAGGCCGCCTGAACAACCTCGGTACGCCAATCCCCAACATGTGGCAACAGGCTGTACGTCATTCGGTGTTCACCCTGATCCGCGTGTGGATCGGGCGCGGTGGCGCTTTTGAGCAAGCTGAGCCGGATCACGTTGTCGTGGATGTCGTACCCATATTTACAGTCGTTCAGCAGCGCGACGCCGTAGTTACCCTCGCTCAAATCTGCCCATTTATGCGCACACGTCTCGAAACGCGCCCAATCCCACGACGTGTTACGGTGCGTCGTTCGCTGCACATTGCCCCACTGTACCTCGAACGTTGCCATTGGACTCAGCACCGTAACCGGAAACGCGACTTTGAGCAGCGTATGCTGTTCTGCCCAATCGATCCACGTTTCAAAGTCGATGCGCTTGCTGTCCCGGTACAGATAAATGGTCTGACGAATTTTGCTGTGCCGATACGTCCGCTTGATCTCCAGACCGACGCGCAGCGATCCCTGTTCGATGATCGTGATGCTTTCGACACCCTCGACTTTTTCAGTGCGATCCTCATAAAAAATGTCGATGTCCCAGGCGTCGAAATTCATAGGACGATCTTCAAAAGCGAGCAGCGCGTTACCGAGCGCGCCGGGTGGCAAGACTTCCCGTTTGGCCTGCTTATCATAGATGCGTGTGATGTCACCCGCCGCGTTGATCTCGACGCGCAGCAAAGCGTTTTCAAGGACTGATACGCCGTTCGCTTGAGTAATCGACAGCATTGATGGTGATGTTGACGTTATGGGTGCATCGCCGCTGGCTTCGCTGAGTGCAGCAATCGCGTAGGCGGCCAAGCCATTCACTTCAACGAGTGCGCCGCCGTTGACCGCTTGCACCGTGAGCGAATTTCCGCGTGAATCGATCAGATGCGTTGCGGCAGTAAGCGATCCATCCAGGAAACCGATCCGCCGTCCCGCGAACGAAAGCGTATTGGCCGCCAATATTGCAGTCCCGGCGGGAAGCGTTTGTGCCAGCGCGTGAAGCGCGTCTTCACGTACTTTTTCGCCCAGTTCGCGGATTGTCTGATAATCGCGCGTGCTATCGACATAGACCTCGCCAATGGAAGAACCCGGCAAAATATCGTGAAACTGGTTCAGGCAGATCAATTCCCAGGCTTTCGACAGCGCTTCATGCGGGTACGGGAACTTCGCTGCAAGCGTCGCATAAGACGCCAGGAATTCTGCATCGTGCATCAGAAATTCGCTTTTGCGATTATTCCGCTTGTTCCGCGCCTGACTGGTATACGTGCCCCGGTGATATTCAAAATAGAATTCACCATTCCACACCGGAAGCTGATCAGAGATTTCGCTTTCAACGTGCTCCATAAACTCACGAACAGTGCCGGGTCGGACACGTGGTGCGCCAGGGTGATTTGCCAGTTGTTCTACATTCTCGATCATCTCGCGCGTAGGGCCGCCACCACCGTCACCGTATCCATACGCCGTGATCAATTCGTTGTGAGTTTCTTTCTGGCTGAAGTTGTTCCAGGTTCCAAAGATTTCCGCTGCGGATATTTTACCGTTGTACGTGGTTGCGTATGGTAAAAATACTGAACCTTCAGGCGTTGTCAGAAAATGGGTCAACACTTTTGTGCCGTCCAGACCTTGCCACCACAACAACTCATTTGGCATGTGGTTGTACTGATTCCAACTCATTTTATGCGTGATGAAATACTTCATTCCAGCCAGCTTGATCAACTGTGGCAGCGCCCAACTATAGCCGAATGTATCGGGCAGCCATAAAACGGGCGTATCCACATCACCGAAATGCTTGCGAAAGTAGCCACGCCCTAACAAGAACTGACGCGCCAGCGACTCCGCGCCGATAGCATTACAATCCGGCTCAACCCAGGTGCCGCCCATGGGTTCCCAACGGCCTTCCTGGACGCGCTGCTTGATGCCTGCGAAAATTTCAGGGTAATATTGCTCGGCATATTGATAAAGTTGCGGCTGACTTTGCGAGAATTTGTAGTCCGGGAACTGCTCCATCAAGCGTAATACATTGCTGAATGTGCGCCCTGATTTGCGAACGGTTTGCCCAAGCGTCCAGAGCCAGGCCACATCGATATGGGCGTGACCGATGCCGACAATATCCACGGGCAGGGGTGCGCCTGCGGCAGCGATCCCACGCTTCAGCGCGTCTGTGGCAGGCTGAACGCTGTCATAAAAAGCCGCCGTGCCAAGCGGATCGCGCGTATCTAGGACTCGGAAAGCGTCATCCAGCGCGTTGTAAAGGTGTCCCTTGACTGGATCGTTATCGTCAAGCTGAGCGGCCACGTCCAAGGCGATCCGGGCGATGGCGATGAATGCGCGCGTCGGTACGTCGATCTGTACAATTTCACAATCCCGCATATAGAGCTTGGCACTTGGATCGGACTCCGACCAACCACCAAGTCCCGTCCAGCCATGCAGCGCCAGCAAATGCGCCTTACCATCATGATAGTGAGACGGCAGCAAAATTTCCTGATGATGTCTATCTGCGGAAGCGTAGGACTGCCCATCGATATAGGCGAGCGCTTCAGGGTGACTGAAATCGCCTGCGTCACCGAGTGGCAAATAAAGCGCAACGGGCTTGTCCGTCGACCAATCTGCCGGAATCGTGAAGTGCGTCCGCATGATAAAATTGGTCGTCCAGTTTCCCCAATAGCTGCGCGGCGCGATAACTTCCCAGGTACTGTCGTCAACATCGGCAGCGACGGGCGGCGTATCCAACGGGCTGGCTAACGTTTTATAGCGAAAAGCCGCCAAAGGCGACTGCTTTCTGTACACAGCGCTTTCGATCAGCTTGATACGCTGCGCAATTTTTTGGGGTGTCCAGCGTGCTTTATGTTGCAAAATGTAGGGTCCTTATTTGGCAGGGTTAATTGTGAGCTACGGAAACGCAAAAATGAATGATGCTAAACACTCACCGACTGCGGCACGTCCGTCGGAATCGCATCTTCGGCGTACAGGTAACAGGCCGCTTCGTGATCCACCGTATCGACTTGATACAGCGGCGGCTGCGCTATCAGACAGCGATCCATATGCTTCGGACAGCGTGGATAGAAACGGCAGCCGCTGTGAATGGAACTGCGCATCTCTTCTTCTGGTGGCAGCGTAATTTCACCCTTCCACTTCATCTTTGGATTGGGCGCTGGCACTGAGTCAACGAGCAATTGTACATAGGGATGATGCGGGCGGTCGATCACATTGACCGTCCGGCCTCGTTCGGCGATCGAACCCTGATACAAAATGCAAATCTGATCACCGATTTGATAGGCCGTACTTAAATCGTGAGTGATGTACAGGAACGAAATCCCTTCTTCCTTAAGGCGCATCATCACATCCAAAATCGAGGCACGCAGTGAAGCGTCAACCATCGAGACGGGTTCATCCGCGACGATCAATTTTGGCTTGATCATATACGCGCGTGCCATCATAATTCGTTGGCGCTGACCGCCGCTCAACTGGTGCGGATATTTGCGCAGCACATCTTCACTATGCAGACCGACAATTTTCAGCGAGTCCTCAATCAGCGCGGCTTTCGCGGCATTCCCGCGCGCTAACTGGAAGTTGTGGATGATCGCATTAAAAACATGTTCAACCCGGTAGAATGGGTTATAAACGCCGAACGGGTCCTGAAACACGGCTTGAACCTGTCGACGATAGGCTTTCATCTGTTGAGCGTCGGCAGTCGATATGTCCTGTCCATCGTAGATGATCTGCCCTGACGATAAGCGCGTGAAGCCAAGCACCACCTGCGCCAGTGTAGTTTTACCGCTGCCACTTTCGCCAGCGATCGTGATAATCGACGCCGGACTTTTCGGAATATTCAGATTGAAGTTTTGCAGCGCCACCACTTCGCGACTAACGCCACCAGCGGCACGCTGCGTATAAAGTTTGGTTGCGTTACGTATCTCTAGCAGCAACTCGGACATTGACGAGTTCTCCGTCTTCGCTCACTTCATAAAGGTGACACGCTACAAGGTGTCCTGTTTTGGATGCGCGCATCGGGGGTGGATCAACGCGGCACTGCCCCATCACAAACGGACAGCGCAGTTGAAAGATACAACCCGGCGGCGGATTGCGCGGATCATGCGTGATCCCTTCCATGATTTTGAGCGGTTTGCGCTCTTGCAAGGAAGGTACCGACTCAATCAATATTTGCGAGTAAGGGTGCTTCGGATCAGCAAAAAGTTCCGCAACCGGGGCAATCTCGACGATCTTTCCGGCGTACATGACCGCAACGCGATCCGCCATTTGTGCCATGAGTCCCATATCATGACCGATCATGATCATTGAGACGCCAAGCATCTGCTTCACTTTGAGCAGCGTTTGCGCCACTACCCGCTGAACGACCACATCCAAGGCGCTCGTTGATTCGTCAGCGATAATCACGCGCGGATTGAGCGCAATCGCCATTGCGATACATACGCGCTGCTTCATGCCACCACTCAATTCATGCGGATACAATTCGTACACCCGACCGGGCAGCCCAACGGTCGATAACATTTCGAGAATACGCGCCTTCAAATCGCCGCGAAGCTGTCGCCCTTCATGCGCGACGATCACATCCTTGATTTGCGCGCCAACCGTCATGGTTGGGTTGAGCGAATTCATCGCCCCTTGCGGGATCAGTGCCAGCTTGATCCATCGAATATTGCGCAGTTCGTTTTCGCTTAACCCGATCAGGTTGCGATCTTCAAGGATCACTTCACCGGCGGCGATGCGTCCCGGTTGTACGACAAGTTGCAGGATACCCATTGCCGCCGTCGATTTACCGCTGCCCGACTCGCCAACCAGCCCCAACGTCTCGCCCTCGTATAAATCGAAGTCGATCCCATCGACTGCCAGAACGTCGCCTTTGGGAGTTTCATAATACACGCACAGGTTGCGTACCTTCAAAATCGGCGCATGTGCGTCTGAATGTATGTCTGCGTTAGTCATTTTTGCTTTGTCGATTCTCTACTATGCTGAATCTACCTGATCTACTGCGCTGATCGGCGCAAACGCGGGTTTGCAATTTCATCGAAGCCCAGGTTGATCAACAGCAGGCCGATGAACATGAGGGCCAGCAAGAGGGTCGGAAAACCCCACCACCACCACATATTACTCAATAGTGCGCTCGCATTGATCGCATAGTAGATGGTGCCGCCCAATGTCGGAATGCGCTGCGGACCCAAGCCGAGCGTCTCCAAGCCGACCGCCGCCAGAATAGCGCCCGTTGCGTTGCCGATAAAGCTGGCGAACAGATACGGGATCAGGTTTGGCAAAATTTCGCGGAACATGATCGAAAAAGTGGATGTACCTGACAGTTTCGCCATTTGAATGTAGCCGCTTTCGCGCATCGTCAACACCTGCGAGCGGATCAGCCGGGTGGGTGACGGCCATGCAAACAGCGAAATCAGCAGCGCCATGGTAGTCACCTCCACCCCCCTGAGCAGGGATTGAATGACGATCAGGACGAGCAGCGCGGGGATCGTAATCGTGACATCCGAAAGCAGCCGAATGACGTTATCCCATGCGCCACCGATGAACCCGGCGGAGAAGCCCAGGAAAATTCCGACGCTCATCCCAATGGTAGCGGCGATAACACCGACCAGAAATGAGTTTGGAGCACCAATGATGAGTAAGGCGAGCATGTCGCGTCCGCTGTCCTCCGTGCCGAGCGGATGTTCCCAGGTGCCGACGTTGCCCAAGGAAGTGGTCAGGCCAACTGGCGGTAAGTCTTGCGGCGAACTACCTGTTAAAGCTAATTTGGGATTCCAGAATATACGTCCGAGAAACCCTAACAGCAGAATCAGGGCGATAATGATGAGTCCACCGATCAACTTGTAGTTGAACCAGGGCGTATCCCAACGATTGAAGCGACCCATCTTTTTGGGCGTGCGTACCGGCTTTACGGAAGGGACGACGACGCCATCTTGTGCAGTAACCGCCATTTTACAGCTTCCTTCCGTAAGAAATACGGGGATCGATCAGTGGGTAGAGCAGGTCAATAAGAAACACCGCCAATGCCGTCATCAGGATCAGGATAAATGAGGTGCCCTGAATAACCGGGAAATCCTCATTCAGGATCGCGGTATAAATGACGGTGCCCATGCCCTGATACGCAAAGACCGATTCGACCAATACCTGACCGCTGATGAGCGTTCCCAGGGTAATCGCAAACGCTGTGATTTGCGGAAGAATAGCGTTGCGAACCATATACCGATACAGCAGATAAAAGGGTCGCAAACCTTTGGCACGCGCCAATTGCATGTAATCTTCACCTTCGACGGTGATCATCATGCCGCGCATTCCGAGTGCCCAATAGCCGAAACTGACGATCACAATCGACAACGCCGGAAGTGTACCGTGCTGAATGACGCTTATGATAAACGGCATATTGAAGCCGGGAACCATCCCATCCCCATAAGAATGGATCAACGGAAACCAGGTCAGCAGAAAGGCGAAAATGTACATCAGAAAGATAGCCGCCAGGATTGCGGGCAGCGCCGTGAACGTCATTCCGATGGGAATTAGAATTTTGAACAAACGCGGAGTTTGTCGCCAAACCATGATCGCGCCCAAAAAGTTGCCCACCAAAAACGTAATGGTGATCGCTATGAGCAGCAGCCCGACGGTCCAGGGCAGCGCCATCCCGATAATTGAGCTTACCGGTGTTGGAAAGCTCGCCATCGAGTAACCGAAATCCATATGAACGATGTTGCCCAAATAATGCAAATATTGGACTGGCAGCGAGGCATTCAGCCCGAAGCGCTCTTTCCAACCCGCGATAATCACATCTGCATTTTCGACAAAACCACCCTGGCTGGTCATTCTTGAGACCATTGCCGAGATCGGATCACCGGGCGCAATATGCGGGATTATCCATATAACGGTGGCAGCGATCCAAATCGTCAAAAAAAAGATGCCTAACCGTTGCACAAAATAGCCTAACGTTATACCGCGCATTGGCTCCTCTATTAGTTTAATTGGGTATTAAAATGGTCAAGGTCTCGCAAAGACCATAAACTGACACTGCTAGTCCACTACAATAGATATTCAGATGCGGTAAGACGGCGGACGTAGCAGGCCACGTCCCTACCGCGTGCCGGATTGCCTGTAGAGACACGGTAGGCCGTGTCCGCAACCCTCGAAATTCAGCGTGGCGGATATTACGCAGTCCGCCACAGTAGATTTCTAGCCTAAGGCGTTGGGCTGAAGCCGCAGCGCTCATACAGAAGAAATGCGCTTTTCCCTTCTTTTCTTCTGTATGAGCCCCGGTCTTTAGGCCGGGGTACGAGAAATCTTACGCCGCCTTATGAACTTTTTGCTTTGTGCAAGTTCAAGATGATCTGGAAGGTACTGTTCCACCAGGTTGCCGGGTGATTGTAGTTATTGGTTGCACTCGGCCAGCCTGTCCAGTAGGTCGTGTCGAACGGCACTAATTTTTCAGCCTGGACGAGTGGAATGACGGGTGTTTCGGCGGATATGTACTTATACGCCTGCGCCACCAGACCCGGAATCGAGGGGTCATTCAGCGGCAGTGAACCGATTTGATCGACGATCTTGCTGTACGCTTTCGCGCCATCCGTGTTCCAGCGTACAAAATCGCCTGATGCAATCTTGCCAACAGGCACGTAGTAGCTGACGTTCAGCGTGTTCAGCGAGAACCACGGCTCATTGACAGAACCGCATGTATTCCAAGCCCATTGCGCCTGGAAATTGCCCGTATTATTGGCACTTGTGGAGGTCGCGCCGTTGACGGGTTGGCTGGTCGCGTTAACGCCTGCCTTTTGAAGTTGTTCAATGATTTCGTTGTTGCTGCGCGTGTACTCGGTGGTATCGTTGACAACCAGAATGTTCAAGTCGAGCGTCTTGCCGTCTTTTTCATACAATCCGTTGCCATTCAGCTTATAGCCAGCCGCTTCGATCAACTTCTGACCATCGCTGACATGCGCGACTGCATCTGCGGCATAACCGGCTTTAGTAATGGCATCGATGTAAGGCTGCATACCACCGTAAGAGACGAAAATCGTGGATGACGGTGTGGTGGTGTTTTGATAGGCGATTTTAATATTCGAGGTGCGGTCGATCAACAGTGCGATAGCTTTCCGCAGATTTGGATCACTGAACGGTGCTTGTTCGGTGTTGAACTCTAATTCACGCGGGCATGGGTCAGCCCATGTATACGGAAGGGTGGCTTTCCAGGCGATGACGTTAGGATTTTTGGCCTGAATAGCCTGGAACGCGCCGAGCGTGACGTTCATCGCGCTGTCCAATTGATGCTGAGACATCAACAGTGCTTTGTTCTGCTCGGAGCCAGCGATCAGCCATATCAAACGCTTTGGCTCAGGCAGTGCGTGGAAGCCAGTCGCAGCGCCCCACCAGTTCGGATCCAGGTCCCAGGTGAACTGCGTCGGCGCAGCGCTGACCAGTTTGTACGGCCCGGTGCCGATCGGCCAGCCTTTGGCCGTATCGTAGAACGTAAAGGTGGTTGGGTCCTGCCCTTGCCAGATGTGCTTCGGCAGAATATCGACACTGCCCCAGATACGTACCGAGAAGTAATCCAACTGGAAGCGCGGGTTAGCCGCTTTCAGATCGAATTCGACGGTCTTATCGTCAATCTTCTTGACGGACTTGATCCAATGCTGCATATCTGCCGCGTAGTTCAATGTTTGTGTCTTATCATCCAACAAAAGTTGAATCGTGAAGGTCACATCATCGGCGTTAAAAGGGACGCCATCAGACCACTTGATCCCATCATGTAAGGTCAACGTCCAGACATCCTGAGTGGCATTCGGTGTAAAAGCGGTACCGAGCCAGGGTTGAATTTTACCGGTTTCGTAGTTCAGAATAAACAATGGTTCCAACATGGATTGGTGCGCGCCCTGGTTTCTATTCGTACCGGGCACTAACCAGTTGAAGTTGGTGGGGCTTGCAATGGAGGTCGCATCGATGTCAAAAATGACCGTATCCGCGCGGGCAACGGTCGCTGTTTGAGCAGACGCACCACCTGCCGCCGAGGCGCACAAAACAAGCGCCAGCATGACGGTCAAAGCAATGCTAAAGGGTTTGAACTGGAATCGCATTTTTCTATCTCCCTAACACAAATAAGTGGACAAACAACCGAGACAACCAATCTTTACGCCTACTGAATAATCATCACCCCCTTTCAAATTTATATCAGTGCTTACGCAGTCACAAGTGCAGCCGTTGAGTTTCTGATCCTGAGCTGCGTCGGGATAATCTGCTCACGAGTAGGACCTGAATTACCCTCGATACGCTCAATTAAAAGTTGGGCAGCGGTTTTGGCGATCATAAACGAGTCCTGCGCAACAGTCGTCAAAGGTACAGCGAGCTGTGCCGCCAGATCAATATCATCGAAACCGGCAATCGATACTGCATCCGGCAGCGGTAAATCGAGCAGTTTCATCGCGCGCATGGCGAGTACCGCCAACAGATCGTTTATTGCAAAGATCGCGGTTGGGCGCGGCTGTGCATTGAGCATGTAGTCTTTGATGGCCTGAAGTTCCAGGCTTTTGTTATCAACCGATGAGCGCAGCGCACGTTTGAAGCTCATTTCCTTTCCGGGCGGGCCAATTATCCACGGGTCAATCGGCGTCAATCCGTTTTCACGCAACACGTCCTGATAGGCACGGTAACGATCCTTCACTGAAGACAACTCAACGATGTGATGACTCAAAAAGACGATATGTTGATGCCCCAACTCAACAAAGTGCTGCATCAAATTACGGCTGCCACCGTAGTTATCGCTGATCACGCAGTCGTAATCCAAACCGTACATTTTCCGATCTACCAGCACAATCGGGATACGTAACTGCTTGTAGCGATTATCATTCTGTAGCGGCGACTGCAAAATATTCGACCATAAAATAACGCCCGCATGTTTTTCTTGTAATCGTTCCAGAATATCAATCTCTTCCTGATGATTGGTCGCCTGACTGAATGACACTTGATAACCATGTGCCCTGGCTTCACTTTCGATGCCATTCAGCGTGAGCAGTTGATGTTCCGAGTCGAAATCGCAGGTTACAAAGGCGATAATCCGCTCTGCCCGCGCCTGTACTGCCGTGTAAGTCACAAAAGTTCCACGACCTGCAATGCGTTCGATTAATCCTTCGACCTCGATGTGCTGAAGGGCCAAACGAACCGTACTTCGACTAATTTTCAGATGTTCAACAAATTCGCTTTCGGACGGAATACGTGTTGCGTTCGGCCAACGACCCGACAAAATAAGTTGACGCAGCTCATTATGAAGTTGAGTGTGAAGTGAAATGATGCTGTTTTGCGAGATGACAACGTCTGTCGTCTGGTTCATCAATAACGCCAAATTTAAGTTTTCAGTACCAGCTTATCCATAATTTTCTGAGTTGACAAAAGCAGGGTACATACCTGTATATACATTTACAATAGCATGTTTTTTTCTTTTGTCAAATTTCTATATTGCTATGCAAAGTGTGGGCAAGCGCGAAAGTCCCACGACCTGAAGGAATTCGCCTTCCCCAACGATGGGGAAGGTTGGGATAGGACACGAAATTTGGTGTGAGGGTTGACTAATAGTAGTCATTATCATTACAGATCCTTCTATGTATGACGAATGACTTCATCCTCAGGGCAATTGCTGTTTTCTTTTGGTGTGTTATACTATTCACTGTACCTCGTACTCGACTAACTTCAAATTTGGCGGCTGTGCGGCGGAGTGCTGCACCTAAGATTTGGAACGCGGTCAGTCACGTTGTACGCTGCGTAGCGCTAGGCGATAACCAAGCCTGAACGACACGCAGTAGCGCAGTTGGCTTCGGCTGGCTGCTTTGAGAGACACTTCCTCGTTGGCAAACCATCGTCAACGTGCATAGGCAAACGATGTTCGCTTCAGTGAGCATTTAGTAGCTTAAATGTGTCGGTTTGCAGACACCACTTAATACGTCCGCCACACTGAATCTCATGATTACCCTGGCCTAAAGATCGGGGCTGAAATCAGCGGGTGAGCCTGGTACTTCTGTTTTGAGCGCTGTGGCTTCAGCCTAGCGCCTTAAGCAAGAAATCTACTGTGGTGGACGACCTAGTACGTCAGCGCATTGTCCAGCATACGCAAATGCTCAATCATGTTGTGACCATGCAGTGCCCACGATTCGCGTCCCGGCGTAGTCACATACTGAAAGTGTGTGACGCCCGTATTATTGGTATACACCGCACAACGTCGCCACGGCCCAATCCCGAAACAATAATCGAACACCGCATCCATCACGCCACCATGACACACAGCGATCACATGCTGATCGCGATGCTTTGCCAGAATATCCTCAATGAAAGTCGCCACCCGCACGCGGAAATGCATACTGCTTTCGCCATTTTCGGCACGCGTGACAGGTGCAAAAGGCCGTTCGATCGCCCATACCGCGTTCCAATCATTGCGATTAGGCAGCTGGCCGTCCGGGTAGGGCGAATGATCGATCCGGTTGTTGCCGATCTCGCGCAAACGGTGATCAAGCTGAACTTCTTTACCATAAGCTCGCGCCAGCGGAACAGACGTCCCACGCGGACGGCGCATGGTGCTGCTATAAATGATGTCCACTGTGGGCACATAAGTGGGCAGCCAGCTACCGAGCGCTTCCGCTTGTTTTTCGCCTAATGGAGTCAGCGGCGCGTCGCCGTCCAGTCCATCCCATTCTGCCAGATTGACGAAACTTTGACCGTGTCGAATTACGTATAGATGCATTCAGAGTCCCCCGGTGAGTAAGCCAGCCGCACGCGCACGCGCCAGAACGGTTTCGGCGGCGCGTACCATTGGCATATCGATCATTTTTCTGTCAAGTTCAAAAACACCCGCCCCATTGTGCTGCTGATCTGCGTTTGCGTCAAGGACGCGCTGCGCATAGCTGATCGCGTCGGGCGTCGGATTGAACGCAGCAGCGATCGGCGCAATCTGGCGGGGATGAATGGCGAATTTTCCCGTATAACCGAGCTGCGCGGCAAACGCAGCATCCGCCATAAGGCCAGTTTCATCTTGCAAGTGTACAAATGGCGTGTCGATTGCTTGCAAATTGAATGCCGCCGCATAGGTAATCACTGTTGAGCGCGCGTAGAGCACTTCAGTTCCGGCAGCAGTGCGTGTTGCGCCGATGCTGCTGGCAAAATCTTCCGCACCAAAGGCTAACGCATCCAAACGCGGATCGGCAGCCGCGATCGCTCCCAAGTTGACGATCCCGCGCGCTGATTCGATGATCGCGATCAAGCGAATGGCGTCCGGCGGCCAGCCTTGCTCGGCTTCAAAGAGGGTGATCCAGTCACTGATGAATTGCACCTGTTCGGCGCTCTCCACTTTGGGGATCACATAGCCCTCCGGCTGCGCGCCGATCGTGCCAGATAAATCGTCGCTGAACATCGGTACGCTGGCCGGGTTGATCCGAATCAGCCGCTCGGAGCGTCCGAAGTCGAGCGTTTCCAGCGCTTGTGTAACCGTCTGGCGCGCCGCTGTTTTTTGAGTGAGCGCGACCCCATCTTCCAAATCCATAATGATCGAGTCGGTGTTCAAACTCGCGCCCTTCTCGATTTTGTGCAAGTTGTCGCCCGGCATGAACAGCAGCACTCGGCGCAGTCGGTCAGCGGGGCGACCCGTGTTATGACTCACAGTGCGGCGTCTGCTGGGCGTTTCAGGAACAGCACTGAGCGCTCCAATTCGATCACGATCTCACCCTGTTGATTGCGCCCGATTTGCTTGAGGCGTACGATCCCTGTAGCCGGGTTGGAACGTGATTCGCGTTTATCGAGCACATCGGTTTCGGCATAAATCGTATCGCCATGAAAGACGGGTTTCGGGTGATTGACTTTTTCGTAGGACAGATTCGCCACGATCGTACCGTCTGTCAGATCGGCTACGCTGAGGCCGACCACCAGCCCAAAAGTGAAAATGCCATTGACGATCCGCTGGCCGAATTGTGTTTTTTCGGCATAGTCCGCGTTGAGGTGCAGCGCCTGCGGATTCATGGTCAGCGCACTAAAAAGCACATTGTCCGCTTCTGAAACAGTGCGCCCGGTACTGTGCCGATAGTGTGCGCCAATGTCGAGGTCTTCGTAAAATTTTCCGGTCATGCAAAGTTAGTCAGCATATGCTTCGCTGTGCTTAATTGGATGAATGACGCGGCACAATGCGCACTTCAATATCAGCATCAAGCGCTTCTGCAATGCGTTCCAAAAACGCGATTGACGGCTTGAATGCGCCGCTCTCCAGGCGCGAAATGCTGGACTGACGGGTGCTGACACGTTCGGCCAGATGATGCTGTGTCAAGCCGCGTAACATGCGTAAAGTTGTTACTTGTTGTGCAATATCGGTGGTGATCGACGATCCGATAGGAGAGGTTGGTTCGTCTAAAAGGGATACGCAAACATCGGTGGAAGCAGCATCAGGATCGGAATCAGAATAAAAAGCGGTTGCGAAGTCTGGCTCCAGTAGTTTCTCAGCGAGATACTCCTCGAAACGGCGCATAACTAGCCCTTCCATGGCGCATGGCATATGAACGGGACATGCGTCCCGCTCCATTCAACATTGATTGTAACCGATTCTGCTGTCGATCGTCAGGCTAAACGCGCTTTATAGGTTCTGCGCAAGTAATCGGTCAGGCGGCTTTCCGCAATCTGGATGTCTTCCGGGCGAATAGCACGCTGCGGTTTGGCGATCACATGCAGCAGAATATAATCCTGCTGCCCAAGCAGCCCATAAAACACGCGGTAATTGCGTCCGTTACGATCGCAGCGCAGTTCCCAGAGTGCGTCCGAGCCTTTCAGCTTTTTGGTATGCGGCATTCCCATATTAATGCCCATTGCCTGAAGCAGCAGCACAATCCGCAAAATAGCGACTTGATCCACCGTTGGCAGCGCGTCGATAAAATCTTCGACGGGCTTTCGGTGGCGGTGATCGACGTAGGAGACGACGTTAAATCCGATAGTCACGATACCCTCCGCAAAGCCTTTTGCACAGGGTATCACATTTTTGCTATACAGGTCAACTGGCAGAGCGACCAATTATCAAAAACGCTTAGCCGCGACCCACTGGCTCAGCGAGCACGACGCCCAAGAAGCCGATCAGGATCGCGGCGTGCAATACCACGATGGCAAGGATGGTCAACAAGATGCTGCCCGGAATCAGCACTAATAGCAGATGCACCAGCAAGCTGAGCACGGTCAGTCCAATGGCCACCAGCAGTGGCACGCCACGATTGCGTGACAACGTTTCGGTGAGCTGCTTAAAGCGCTTCGAAAACGCCTCTGATTGGTCAAGCTGTTTGAGAAATGGAGCCATTGGATTGATCCTTTCGAGCGCTGTACTGATTTGGCAAACATAGAATTTGCCATTTGGCAGGGCTTAATTCTCAGGAATTGCCCCTATAGATGCGGCGAACGCGCGCGGCAAATGCGCCCGGACGTTGGTGCCGGTGGCAGTGGACGTTTCGTCGTCGATGACGCCCAACTGGTGAATTTGTGACAGCAGATCGCCGCGATTATACGGAACATACAACTGCACCTCGACCATTTGCTCGATCAGGATGTGCTCAATTTCGGCTTTAATCTGTTCGAGACCAGTGCCGTCCAGTGCTGATACAGGCACGACTGCATCGTAACCATGCTCCCAATAATCCGTCGGATACTGTTGACCGTTCCACAGATCGGCTTTGTTAAGCGCCAGAATACGCGGAATGCGCGGCACTTCGATCTCAGCCAACGTATCTTCAACCGCTTCGATTTGCTCGCGCGCGTTGGGATGCGACAGATCAACGACATGGATCAGGATGTCCGCCTCAAGCACTTCCTCAAGCGTGGCACGGAACGCCGCGATCAACGTGGTGGGCAGCTTTTGAATGAAGCCGACCGTATCCGATACCAGCACCGTTTTTCCGCCAGGCAGCGATAGACGGCGCGTGGTCGGATCAAGCGTGGCGAACAATTGATTCGCCACGTACACGGATGCGCCCGTCAAAGAATTGAGCAGCGTCGATTTGCCCGCGTTGGTATAACCCACCAGCGCCACAACAGGCGTGCCGAGTTTGGTACGCTGATTGCGGTGGCGGCTGCGTTGAGCGCGCACTTCCTCAAGATCGGCTTTGAGGTGGCTGATCTTGCGGCTGATTTCGCGGCGGTCAACTTCCAACTGCGTTTCACCGGGGCCGCGCAAGCCGACGCCGCCAGTGCCACCACGCCCTGCGCCACCACCTGCTTGTCGCGCAAGGTGCGTCCATTGGCGAGTCAGACGCGGCAGCCGATATTCGTACTGTGCCAGCTCGACTTGCAGCGTACCTTCACGGGTATTGGCGTGCTGTGCAAAGATATCCAGGATCAAAGCAGATCGGTCAAGCACTTTGACCGATTCGCCCATGACTTCTTCAAGCCCGCGCTGATGCCGTGGCGACAATTCATCATCGAAGATCAGGACGTTGGCGTGCGCCTGTTCAATTTCGTGATGAATTTCTTCAACTTTGCCTGAGCCGATATAGGTGGCCGGATCGATTTGCTTGAGATGCTGAACGGCACGCCCGACGACGACGAGGCCAGCAGTTGAAGCCAGCAGTGCCAATTCATCAAGCGAGTCGTCAATATGCAGCAGCGGAACCGTACCACGCACGTCCGCTCCGACTAAAAAAGCCCGTTCGGGCTGGTGATTGGTTTCAAAATTATCGGTCAATAGAACCTCTTATTTGCGCTCATTGGCGCGTAACACAATTTTGGCACGCAATACAGTCAAAATTGGCCTGACATTTCAGGCCATAACACCGCTAAATCCATGCAAGTATTATTAGACGCTGTGTAGGGGCTTTATTATACAACTCAAGCGCGTACTTTGTGCCATTCGCGCAAACGCTGTAAGGCTTCGTCCAAACGCGCTTCTGCAATGCCCAGACTGAAGCGAATGTACAGTGCGCCGTCGTTGCCATAGGTTGAGCCAGGCGTCAGCGAAACACTCGCCTCACTCAGCGCGGATTCAGTATATTCGCGATCGGTCAGGCCGTCCGTGATGCGCGCCCACACGTACAGCGAACCGTGCGGAACTTGCGCTTCCAAGCCGATCTCAGGCAGCGCTGCGATCAGCGTATCACGCCGTGCCGCATAACGGGCGTTGCGTTCATCCAGCCAGCTTTGCGCGGTGTTGTTGATCGCTTCACTGCCCGCATCATAGATCGCGCGAAAGTGCGCGCTGTCCGAGGCGCTCTTGACGTGTAACAGCGCGTCGAGCACTTCGCGATTGCCAACGCACGCGCCGAGCCGCCAACCTGCCATATTATACGACTTCGAGAGCGACATGAACTCAACCGCCTGATCCTTTGCGCCCGGCACTTCCAACGCACTGTGCGCCCGATAGCTGCCGAACACAACTTCGCTGTACGGGTTATCCGAACAGAGCAGCAAATTGTGCTCGCGACAAAAAGCCAGCGCACGCTCGTAAAAGTCCAGGCCGGCGATCGCGCCCGTCGGGTTGTTCGGATAGTTAACCCACAGCAGCTTTGCTTTTTCGATGTTCGCAATTGGCGTATTCAACGCCAGCAGGTAATCATCTTCGGCGCGCATGGGAACGCTTATCACATCCGCACCAGCTAGCCGCGCGCCTGCCGCGTAAGAGGGATACGCGATCGATGGGATCAACGCGTAATCGCCGCGATCCAGATAGGCCAAGGATAGGTTGATAATCCCTTCTTTGGAGCCGATCAAGGGCAGCACTTCGCTATCCGCGTCGAGCGTCACGCCAAAGCGCCGCTGATAATAATCCGCCACTGCGCGCCGGAAGCCTGCATCACCGCGCGTCGGTGAATAGCCGTGATGCGTCGGATCGCTTGCCGAACGGCTCAACGCCGCGATCACAGCAGGCGGCGGCGGTAGATCGGGGCTGCCCATATCCAGACGGATAACATCTTTACCCGCCGCACTGAGCATTTGCAAGCGTTGGTTGAGCGTCGCAAACGGATTAACCGAAAAGCGATGCAGACGATCAGCAGGAGCGGGTAAGTGCGACACGTTACGTTTCCTTTACAGGTTCGGTGTTTTGTCCGTTAGCAATAACGGTGGCAGCAGGCGTTTTAGTGGTGAACAACGCGGACATGCGATCGTCCGGTAAGGCGCTGCGCATCGGGATCATGATGTGGAAGATGCTGCCTTCCAACGCTTTTTCGTCGTAGCCCGCACTTTCCGCCCAGATACTGCCACCGTGCGCCTCAATGATCCCTTTCGCAATGGCGAGACCAAGCCCCGGCCCACCCCCTTTGAATTTGACCTTACCACTGGAATGCAGCGCCACATCCCCTTTGGACGAGAACTTCTCGAAGATGTGCGTCAGGTTTTCCGGTGCAATACCGATACCCGTATCCTTGATCTGCAAATCGGTGAACCCCGGCAGATCGCGCGAGGTAATCGTGATGTTGCCACCATCAGGCGTATACTTGATCGCGTTTGAGATCACCTTGTGGAACACCTGATAGAGACGCTCCGAGTCGGCATAGGTTGGCTTGTCAGTGATCTCACTGCGATTGACCACGAATTTGATGCGACGCTGCTGCATGGCCGCGCTCAGATCGAACGCTACGATGTCGATCATGCGGTAAATCCAGACGGGTTGATAGTGCAGATTGAGAAGCTGCATATCGATCATCGATACATCGATCATATCTTCAACGATCTCGCGCAGCCGGGTCGTGCCGCTTGCGACGCCATTCAGCATCAATGCCGCGCGCGGGAAATCCGGCTCTTTGATCTCGCTGCGCAGCATATTGTTGTAGCCTTCAATCAGCGTCAACGGCGTTTTGAGTTCATGCGCCGCCACTGCAATAAAATCGGCCTTGCTTTTGTCGAGCCGTTCCAGCGTTCCATGAGCTTCTTTCAAGCTGCGCTGCGCACTGCTCAACAAGGCGTCCGATTCAAGTTTGGCGGCATAACTCATCGCGTCCGTGAAAATCGTATCCGTGGCGACCAATAAATCCAGCGCATCAGCAGGCGGCAAAGTATCGCGGATTTTATCCCAAATGACACGCTTGATCGTGGTAATGACAGGCAGTACGCCCGATTGCAGGGTATCGTTCAGCACGCCGCGTGTAGTCACCCAGTTAATCAATACCGCATGTACAAGGGTCGTGCTGTGCAGTTCCGCCGCCGCATCGAGCGCTCCGCAAAAGCTGACGAGCGACATCTGTACGGCTGGACGCAGTGCCTCGGCAGAGGATAACTCCGCAGCGGCAGCCTCGATGATGTATTGGTTGTGTTGCTGTAGCCACTGAGCCAGATCAGCCATTTCGGTTTCCTTACAAACCCGACAAGCGATGCGCGTCTGAATGGCGAACACTTTCCGTGCCGATTTTGTGCCAATAAAAACGCCAATGTATGGGTCTGATTATATCCCTAGACGCGATTTGCTGCATTGTTTGTACAGGGTTAGGCGGAGAACAGGCAAAGTCAGGCGGGAAGTATTGATTTTCTGATTCCCTCAGACACATTTAAGCTGCTAAATGGTAACCGAAGCTAACATCGTTTGCCTATGCACGTTGGCGATCGTCTGCCAACGAGGAGGTGTCTCTCAAAGTCGTCAGCCGAAGCCAACGACGCGTACGGTGCGCGTGAATCGACCGTCCGGCTCACCGTCAGGCAGGCTTGGTTATCAGCCAGTGACCGTAAGCGTGCAGCCGTCGTCAAGATGTTTCAAGTCTTACGTGGCAGACTTCCTGCCACAGCCCGGAAACTTGAAGTTG
>Ga0209724_1001737_pt1 | contig 19412 bp, 16 predicted proteins | sample grotaG_FD_184143 | JGI IMG/M metagenome (GOLD analysis project Ga0209724, IMG submission 184143) | Glacier valley bacterial and archeal communities from Borup Fiord, Nunavut, Canada, to study Microbial Dark Matter (Phase II) -... | ecosystem: Environmental > Aquatic > Freshwater > Ice > Glacier ...
GGCCAACCTGTGGGTGCTGCTGCACCGCGCCCGGCTGCGCCTGCGCGACTGCCTGCAACTGCGCTGGTTCGGCGAAGCATCAGTCAGCGCATGAAGAACACGCTCACCTGCCGCGAGGCCGCGCGCCTGCTGCTCGAAGACGAAGACCACGACATCACCGCGGCCGAGCGCGTGACCTTGCAGGTGCATGTCAGGATCTGCTTTGCTTGCGAGCGCTTCGTGGCGCAGCTGAACTTCATGCGCCGCGCGACGAAGGCGTGGCGCAAACACAGCGAGACCGACGCCGATGCTCCCGCTGGCCCCGACCCGGGCTCGCCCGGCTGACACCGCCAGCTCAGCGCTGCACGCGCACCAATTGCGTTTCGACGCCGCTCGCGGCAAGCTTGTCTTTCGCGGCGTCGGCATCGGTCTTCTGGCTGAAGGGCCCGAGGCGCACGCGATACACGGTGCGGCCGGCCTGTTCGCGTTCGCTGACCTTGCCTTCCATGCCGAGCATGGCGAGGCGCGCCTTCTGCTGGTCGGCCTCTTCGGTGCGGCTGTAGGCGCCGGCCTGCACGAAGTACATGAACGGGTCGGGGCCGTTGGCTGCGGGCGCAGGCGCGGTTGCCCCCGCCGGCGCCGCTGCGGCCTGCCTGGACGCAGCCGCCGAGGCAGGCCGGTCGGCGAGGATGGCTGCCGGGTCGCGCGTGCTTTGGGCGGCCGACCCGCGCGGCGCTGTTGTGGCCGGCGCGGTGACCGCACCGCTCGCCACCGCCGACGGCCGCACCGGGTTCTTGCCGTACAGGGGGCTGTTCGGGTCCCAGTTCTTGTTCTTCTCGGCCTCGGCCGCGTCTTGCCCGGCGGTGCGCTGTGGCACCTTGTTGACGAAGGGCACCGGCACCTTGGTGACGTAGAGCGCCACGCCCAATGCCAGCGCCAGACCGATCAGCAGGCCGACGATCAGGCCGACCGCGAAGCCACCGCGTTGGCCGCCCTTGGAGTGCGTGTGGATCTCGGTCATGGTGTGGGCGAGGTTGCGGTGTCAGTGTCGGAAGGCGCGCTGCTCGATGTGCCGTCGCGCGCCATGTGCTCGGGCGCGCTCACACCGAGCACGGTCAGCGCGTTGGCAATGACCTGGCGCGTCGCCAGCAGCAAGGCCAGGCGGGCGCGGGCCAGTTCGGCATCGTCGACCAGAAAGCGCTCGGCGCCGTAGTAGCTGTGGAACGCGCCGGCGAGGTCGCGCAGGTAGAACGTGACGTCGTGCGGCGACAGGCTCTCGCTGGCGCTCGTCAGCATGTCGGGGTAGTCGGCGATTCTGCGCATCAGCGCAGCCTCGCTCGGGGCGATCAGGCGCTCGAGGTGTGCGCTGGCCACCGAGGCCGGGTCGATGCCGCGATCAGTGAACTGGCGGATCACCGAGCAGATGCGCGCATGCGCGTACTGCACGTAGAACACCGGGTTCTCGTCGTTCTGTTTCAGCGCCATGTCGACGTCGAAGGTGAACTCGGTGTCGGCCTTGCGGCTGAGCAGGAAGAAGCGCACGGCGTCGCGGCTGGTCCAGTCGATCAGGTCGCGCAGCGTCACGTACGAGCCGGCACGCTTGCTGATCTTCACCTCGGCGCCACCGCGCATCACGGTGACCATCTTGTTCAGCACGTAGTCGGGGTAGCCGGCGGGCACGCCCAGGCCGGCGGCCTGCACGCCGGCGCGCACGCGCGCGATGGTGCCGTGGTGGTCGCCGCCCTGCAGGTTGATCGCCTTCGTGAAGCCGCGCTCGAACTTGGCCAGGTGGTAGGCCACGTCGGGCAGGAAGTAGGTGAAGCTGCCGTCGGACTTGCGCATCACGCGGTCCTTGTCGTCGCCGTAGTCGGTGGTGCGCAGCCACAGCGCGCCACCTTCCTCGAAGGTCTTGCCCGACGCGATCAGCCGGGCCACGGTGTCTTCGACGCGGCCGCTGGTGTACAGGCTCGACTCGAGGTAGTAGTTGTCGAAGCGCACACCGAAGGCCTGCAGGTCGAGGTCTTGCTCATGGCGCAGGTAGGCCACGGCGAACTCAGAGATGGCGTCGAGGTCCGTCGCATCGCCAGTCGCTGCACACTCACGATCATCGGACCGGACTGTCTCCTTCGCCAGGAACGCCTTCGCGATTTCGCCGATGTACTCACCGTTGTATGCGTCTTCCGGCCAAGCCGGATTGCCTGGATGAATGCCCATGGCGCGAAACTGGGTAGAGATTGCCAGACGGACGATCTGCACGCCCGCGTCGTTGTAATAGAACTCGCGCGTCACCTGCCAGCCCTGGGTGTCGAACAGGTTGCAGATGCCGTCGCCGAGCGCTGCCTGGCGCGCATGGCCCACATGCAGCGGGCCGGTCGGGTTGGCCGAGACGAACTCGACCAGCACCTTGTCGGCACGCGCCGGCTGGCGGCCGAAGGTGGCGCCCGCCTGCAGTACCTCGCGCACCACGGCCTGCTTGGCGGCCGGCTTGAGCCTGAGGTTGATGAAGCCCGGGCCGGCGATCTCGAGTGCATCGACCCATCGCTGCACGGCCGGCTGCCGGTTCAGGGCCTCGACCAGTGCGGCGGCCGCTTCGCGCGGGTTCTTCTTCAGCGCCTTGGCGAGTTGCATCGCGGCGGTGCACGCGTAGTCGCCGTGGGCGGCCTGCTTTGGAAGCTCGAACGCCGCTGCCGGCGCGGCACCGGGGGCCACCTCTGCGAGCGCTGCGCCGAGTGCTGCCAGCAGCTCTTTCTTGACTTGGATCATCGCCCGATTCTACGGGCGCAGGCCCGCATGGCAGGCTGGCTGACGCTCACGCGCCGCGCCCGGCTCAGCGGCCTGGCGCCGCCCTTGAAGGCGGTCGAACTGCCCACTTATCACCCCCTGTTCGGCGCACTGCGACCGCCGGTGGCGCGATATGCTGCATGTGCCGTCTCGGCGCTCACTGCCCATGTCCACCACCCCCGCCACCGGCGCAGCGCCGGCCACCGAAGCGCCGACGCACATCGGCAAGTACCGCGTTCTCAAGCGGCTCGGCGAAGGTGCCACGGCCGAAGTGTTCCTGTGCCATGACGCCTTCCTCGACCGCGAAGTCGCCATCAAGCGCGTGCGCCCCAACACCACCGGCGACGCGATGGACGAGCGCTACTCCGAGCGCTTCTTCGCCGCCGAGGCCGCGCTCGTCGGCCAGCTCAATCACCCGAACGTGGTGCAGATCTTCGACGCCGTGCCCGACCCGGTGTCGCCCTACCTCGTGATGGAGTACGTGGCCGGCAGCACGCTGCGCCCGTTCTGCCGCGCCGACCAGTTGCTGGCGCTCGAACTCGTGGTCGAGATCGGCTTCAAGTGCGCCATGGCGCTGGGCTACGTGTACCGCCAAGGCCTGATCCACCGCGACGTGAAGCCCGCCAACTTGCTGGTGGTGCTGAACAACGGCCAGATCACCGACGTGAAGATCAGCGACTTCGGCAGCGTGCTGAACATGGCGTCTGATGTGACGCAGATCTACCGCGTCGGCTCGCTCGCCTACATGTCGCCCGAACAACTCGACGGCGGCGTGCTCGACTGCCGCGCCGACATGTACTCGCTCGGCGCCGTGCTGTACCACCTGATCGCCGGGCGCCCGCCGTTCGATGCGCAGGTGCAGTCGGCCATGATTCACCAGATCTACAACGTCGCGCCCGGCCCGCTGGGCCTGCTGCGCACCGGCGTGAGCCCGGGGCTCGACGCCGTGATCCAGCGTGCGCTGGCCAAGAACCCGACTGACCGCTACGCCAACTGGGGTGAGTTCGCGCAAGCGCTGTCGGCCCTCATCACCAACCAGCAGGTGCCGCGCGGGCAGCTGCAGGGCGTGCTCGACTCGGAGCGTTTCAACCTGCTGCGCTCGCTCGACTTCTTCGTGCGCTTCGGCGACGTGGAGTTGTGGGAGGTGGTGCACCGCGCCAAGTGGCAGCGCTTTCACTTCGGCCACGCGCTGTACCGCAAAGGCGAGGAAGGCAACAGCTTTCACATCATTGCGCAGGGCGATGTCGAGGTCTTCCGCGACGGCAACAAGGTGGCGCAACTCGGCGCCGGCAGCTCGGTGGGCGAGATGGCCTACCTCGCGCCGAGCCCCGACCTCAAGCGCCACAGCACCGACGTGATCGTGACCGAGCCGGCCACCACGATCTCGTTCACGCCCGAGACGCTGGTGCAGGTCAGCCCCGGCTGCCGGCATCACTTCGACGAGGCCTTCATTCGCGTGCTGGTGCGCCGCCTGCATGCCGCGCACGAGGCGCTGGCGCACCCGCGACGCATTCTTTGACAATTGTTTGAGCGCAAGGGCGCAAAGCGCCACAGGAGTGTGTCCACCGAGACACATCCGGGTGCGTTGTGGGCTTGCTGGTGAAAAGGCTTGCATGCTTCAATCCACGCCGGCAATCACGCCCACCCCGCCCCCCGTTGCAAAGGACACCCGATGAAACACCTGATGACCGTTCTGACCCTGTCGCTCGCCGCCCTGTCGACCTCGGCCTTCGCCACCAGCCACAAGGAAGCGCCGATGATGGCCAATGGCGCCAGCGCTCCGATGGGCGCGCAGCAAAGCAAGATGGGCGCGTGCAACGCCGACGCCGGCGACAAGAAGGGCGACGAGCGCAAGGCCTTCATGAAGACCTGCCTGTCGGCCAAGAAGGAAACCCAGCAAAGCAAGATGAAGTCGTGCAACGCCGACCCGAAGGCCAAGGCCAGCAAGGGCGATGAGCGCAAGGCCTTCATGAAGGAATGCCTGAGCAAGTAAGCCACCTGCGGCCTGCTGCGAATGCGAGCCCACTGCGGCTCGCCCCGAAGGCCCGCGAAAGCGGGCCTTCTTCATGGTGCACCCCGAGGGGAGCAAGGCTTCGCAGCGGCGATACTCGCCGCCCAACCCCACGGAGCCCATTCATGTTTCGACGTCTTGCCTCGACCTGCGCAGCCCTTGCCCTGACGACTGTTGCCGTGCAGGCCCAGCGCCTGCCCACCATCCCGCCAGCGAGCTACTCCGACGAACAGAAGGCGGCAGCCGCCGAGTTCGAGGCCGCTCGCAAGGTGCCGGTGTTCGGCCCGTTCGAGCCGCTGATGCACAGCCCGCAGGTCATGAGCGTGGCGCGCTCGATGGGCGACTACCTGCGCTACAAGTCGGCCGTGGGCAACACGCTCAGCGAGCTTGCCATCCTCGTCACCGCGCGCGAGTGGACGCAGGACTACGAGTGGTACGTGCACTACCCCATTGCGCTCAAGGCCGGCATCAAGCCCGAGGTGGCCGACAGCATCGCCGAAGGCCGCCGCCCCGACGGCATGAGCGACGACGAAGAGATCGTGGTCGAGTTCGCGACCGAGCTGCTGCGCAACAAGCAGGTCTCGGACCGCACCTTCGCGCGCGCCGAGAAGCGCTTCGGCAAGAAAGGCGTGGTCGACCTGACCGGCATCGTCAGCTACTACACGCTGCTGGCCATGCAGCTCAACGTCGCGCAGTACCAGATGCCCAAGGACGGCAAGCCGCTGGTGCGCTTCCCGCGCTGACCGGCACGCAAGCGCTGCCCACGTTCTAGGGGGCCGCGTCGACATAGGGATGGCGCCTGCCATGGCGTGAACTACTTTGGGTAAACACCCGTCACCCGAGTAGGAGACCACGCCATGGCTGACAAAGCTGACACGGCCGACACGCGCGGCAAGTTCGTGTTGCACCTGCCGATCAATGCATCCGAAAACCCCGGCATCAAGGCCGGCCACCCGGTCAAGGTGCTGGTGCGCAACGGCGCGAACGCCAGTTCGCAGCGGGTCGAACTCGACGCCAAAGGCGCCGGCGTGGCGCGTTTCGGCTTCGATCGCCAGCCCGGCCTGTTGCAGGTGGTGGTGGGGCCGGCCGACGCCACCGACGACGAACTTGAAGGTCTGCAGACCATTCGCGCCGAAGTGCCCGCGCGGGCCTGGGGCCGCGACAACGCCGAGCTGAAGTTCCCGGCCATCCGCATCGCCCCGTTCTACTGGCACTGGTGGCTGCGCTGGTGCCGCGAGTTCGTGATCCACGGCCGCATCGTCTGCCCCGACGGCTCGCCCGCACCGGGCGCGCAGGTCTGCGCCTTCGACGTCGACGCCTGGTGGTGGTGGCACAGCACGCAACAGGTCGGGTGCGCCACCACCGACCAGAACGGTACGTTCGAGATCCGCTTCCGCTGGTGCTGCGGCTGGTGGCCATGGTGGTGGTGGGCGCGGCGCCATTGGGCCGTCGAGCCGTCGCTGGCGAAGCTGATCTTGCCGGCGCTGCACCAGCGCCCCGGTCTGCCGCTCATTCCGTTGCCCGACCCGGCGCCCGATTTCAGCTTGTTCCAGGCGCTGCTTCAAGGCGACCGGGCGCCGGCGCTGGCCGGGCTTGTACCCCCGCGCGCATTGATGCAGGGCGCAGGCCTGGCAAGCCATGCGGGCCACGCTGCCCATGCGATGGCCGCCACGCAGGGCATGGCTGCGGCGCGCTTCGACCCGGCGGCGCTTACCGCGCTGCAACCGGCGCTGCGCGACCGTCTGCCGGCCATCGCCGAACTGAGCGCGCTGCGCCTGTGGCCCTGGTTCCCTTGGCACCCGTGGATCGACTGCAACCCCGACATCATCTTCCGCGCCACGCAAGACTGCGGCGACAGGGGGCAGGTCATCGTCGATGAGACGATCTGGCAGACACGCTGGAACGTGCCCACGTCGCTCAGCGTCACACTGGTCGCGAACGAGCACGCCTGTTGCGTGCCACTTCACCATGGCTGCGACGACGGCGACTGTGTGGTGCTCACCCAGGCCTGCAGCACGCTGGTCGACAACATCGGCGGCAACATCGGCGCACTGGCCGCACCGGTCGGCTTCGCCAACCCGGGCGCGGTGGCAAACGATGGCGACCGGCCGTTCGGCGGCGTGGTCACGTTGTCGGGCACGGCCGAGTGCATGAACGAGGTCGACTACTACGAGTTCGAGTGGTCGGGCGACGGCGGCGTGACCTTCAACGCCATGCCGGTGGCGGCCGCTGGCGGCTTCACGCGCACCTACCTCGACCTCGGCCCGTTGACCTTCGTGGGCGTGCCGTTCGGCCCCACGCTGATCGACGGCCACACCGTGTTCGAGACCCTCGGCCACTACGAGAATGCCAACCCGCCGGCCGACTGGGGCATCAACCGCCTGTGGATGTCGAACCGGGACGTGCTGATGCAGTGGCTGACCGAGAACAACTTCTCCGACGGCACCTACGTGCTGCGTCTGAAAGGCTGGAGCCTCGTCGGTGCGCAGCTTCAGAACCCGCGCATCCTCGACAACTGCGGCGCCGACCACGGCCCGAACCGCATGGTGCTCACGCTCGACAACCGCTTCGTCGGCGCGTCGGGGGTCGATGGCACCGGCAACCCGGTCGATTCGCACGGCAACCGCTGCGGCGCAGGCTCGGTGCACACCTGCACCGTCGAGCCCGACACCGGCATCCTCGCGGTGCGCATCCTGCACGACAACGGCACTGAAACGCAGGTGCAGGCCTGCGGTGCGTCGGCCATCAACGAGACTGACTGGCTCGAAATCGACTTCTGGGCCCACGACCCGAATGGCCACCTCGCGTACTACACGCTCGATGCCACCTACGGCGTCAACCTCGACAACGACCTGCTGGGTCTCGGCGGCACGCTCGTGCCGTGCCCGGTGCCGGCGCCCGTGCCCGCGGCCGTGCAGGTCGGCCCCGGCTATGCGGCGGCACGCGGCCAGGGGGCAGCCTCGCCGATCTGGCGTGGCGGCGCATTGCGGCTGCGCGTGAAGGCCAAGGCTGCGTTTCCGGTCACCTGCTGCTATCAACTCGAACTGCGGGCGCACAAGCGCACCATCGTCGACTGTGGCTACAGCCTGTGGGGCCACGCGAACCTGAGCGAGACGAGCTTCATGATTTCAGTGTGAGCTCCCTGCGGCAACCGGGTGAATGGCGATCGGCATGGGCATCGAATGGCTTGTCGCGGGCGTGCTGGCGGTGTGGCGCATCACCCACCTGCTGGCGCTCGAAGACGGGCCGTTCGACGCCGTCCTCCGGCTGCGCCGCGCGCTCGGCAACAGCGGCCTGGGCCACCTGATGGATTGCTTCTACTGCCTGAGTCTGTGGGTGGCGCTGGTGGCCGCGCTCGGCATCGCGGCGCTGACCACCCTGCCCACCCCGGGCGCCGTCGTGCTGTTGTGGCCCGCGCTGTCGGGGGGTGCGTTGTTGCTGCAGCGCGCCACGCAACAGGCCGACACACCGCCCGACCCCGGATCGAAGGAGGACTGAATGTCTTGTTGTGGAAGCCAGCGGCAGGCCTATGCCGCGCAGCCGCCACAGCGGCGCTTGCTGCGCCCCTCGCCGGCCCCTGTGGGCAGCATTCCAGCGGTTGCGCCGCCGCCCGGCGCGCCGCCCCCTTCCGACGCCCGCTTCCAGTACCGTGGCGGCAGCGCATTGACCGTGCAAAACCCGGCCAACGGCCACCGCTACGAGTTCGCCGCACCGGGGGCCGTCGTCCGGGCTGACCCGGCCGATGCGGCTTGGCTGGTCGGCTTTCCCTGGCTCATCCGGGTGGGTTGACGCGGGCTGTGCCCGGTCGCCGGGCGTGATCCAGCCCGCCCACCCGGCAGGCACGGCTGCGCAAGGCTTCGCACGGATTGCGGCGCCCCCGGACGCAAGCTAGCGTAGCGCCCCATGGGAGGGCCAGGATGGCATCTGTTTTCATCAGCTACCGGCGCAGCGACGTAGCCGCACAGGCCGGCCGCGTGGCCGACGCGCTGCGCCGCCATGCGAGCGAGCCGCAGGTGTTCCACGACACCGCCGACATCCGCCCAGGCGACCTGTGGCGCGAGCAGATCGACGCCGCCCTGGCCCAATGCGACGCCATGGTCGTCGTCATCGGCCCCGGCTGGCTGGTGCCGGCGCCGGGCGGGCTGAAGCCGCGCCTGTTCGATGCCGACGACGTCGTGGCCTATGAACTTGCAGCCGGCCTGGCCGCAGCCCGGGCGCGGCGCGTGCGCATCGTGCCGCTGCGCGTGTCGGGCGCGGTGCTGCCCACGAACGCGCAACTGCCAGAAGCGCTGGCGCCCTTGCTGGCATCGAACGCACTGGAGATCCGCGACGAGGCGTTCGAGCGCGACATGCGCGCGCTCGAAGCCGGCATCCTGCCGACAGCGCGGAACCGCAAGCTCTGGTGGGGCGGTGCGGCAGCGGCGGTGGTGCTGGTGGCGACGGTGGCCGGCTGGCAGTTCAAGGGCAAGCCGCCTTCGCCGGTTCCGGCCGGCAACGGGGTCGGCATGCCCGCCGCCGGTGTCGACCTCGATGTCGATCTGGCCTTCGTTCCGAACAAGGCCATGGAGCAGCTCGGCCTGTCGGCGAACAGCATGCAACTCGTGCCCGAGAAGCCGAAGCGGCGCGGCGCGCTGAAGCTCGACCGGCAAGCGGGCGACGCCGGTGTGCCCTTGCACTTTGTGTACGAGAAGCTGGCGCTGCCGCGCGCCGGTGAGACCTTCGTCGGCCTGCTCGCGCGCAGCCTCGACGGCGCCGTGCAGGTGACCGCCGACACCGCCGACGTGATCCAGACCCAGGTGTGCTTCGACATGACCGCCGCCGCGCCGCCGGCCGACGGCAAGCTGCGCCTGGCGTGCCGCGAGGGCCAGCGCTGCGTGCCCGAGGGCAGCGGTGGCATTGCCGTGCCGTGCGGCTCGGTGCCGGTGCGCACATCGGCGCTGCCGACGCACGGCTGGCGCCTCAGTGACCTGCTGCCCAGCGCGCAGGCGCAGGCCGTCGACGTGGCGCCTTCGGGCAGTGCGAGCGCCGGTACCGGCGCCAACCCCAGCGCCAGCACCGGCACGGCGCGCCCTGCGCCCGGCGACTGGATCGTTCCGCCCCTCGCCGCCTTGCGCGCGCGGCGCGGCACGCCGCAGGCGGTGGCCTTCAGCGAAGTCACGCTGACGCTCGGCCTGCCGGCCAGCGTGCCGGCGGCCGACGAGGTCAGCTACGACATCCGCGTCAACGGCAACCGCCTGTGGGTCAACGGCCTGCCGGCCTGGACGCACGCCGTGCCGTACCAGACGGGCACGCCGTGCCGCGTCTCGTTCGGCCTGGAGAACTTGGATTCGGCGGGCCGCCATGCCGGCCGCGAGAAGGTGCAGGTGCGCGTGCTGTTGCTGCGCGACAAGCGGGTGGTGTTCGACGACAGCGTCGACGTCGACTTCCTCGCGCTGCGCGATCAACCCGAGCAAACCGCCACCAGCAGCAAAGGGCAGCCGGTGACGTGGAAGGCGAGCTACCTGCCGGCGCCGGCCGACCGCTACCAGATCCTCCTTTACGGCGGCGGCCAGGCCGACACGCTGGCCGCGCGCGACAAGCTGCAGGCAGCGCGCGTGCCAGCCAACGCACCGGCCACAGCAGGGGCCGCCGGGGCCATCGCGGCCCCATCGCGCATGCCGCTCGTGGGCGTGGTGCGCCCGCCGACCGACACCAACCCCGCGTGGGGCCTGGTCGTCGGCGCGCCGTTGGCCAGCGGGCAGGTGCGCTTCAGCTTCGACCTGTCAAGCGCCAAGGCGCTGTGCGCGTGGATGGCTGACGACGCGCAGGCGCGCCTCTTCAAAGGCCACGGGTTCGCGCAGCCGCAGATCTTTCGCGTGCGCGAGATCGCCACCGATGCGCGCGACGCGGCCGCGCGCAAGCCGCTGGTGCCATGCGCCGTCTTTGGCAAGGCCTGAACGGCTGGCGCCGGCTGCTACAGGAGGCGGCGGCTGCAGCGCGCCGCGCGGCGGCCGCCGGATCGATGGGCCCGGTGCGGGAGCCGGCCGATGGTCGATGGCACACAGTCCGATTGGGTGAGACTGAAGTGAGGCTGTGGGTGTGGCATGGGCCTGTGCCATCAGCCTCCCGACCGGGCCTGCGCTACCTGAACCTGCATCAGAACGAGCAGACATCGGTTGCTGCGGCCAGCGCCTTGCTGCAACACCAGCCCGGCACGCTCATCGAACTGCACGCTGGCGGGGGCCGGCTCGTCACGTTCCGCGCCGGGTGGCGGCCGTTCGCGTTCGACCCGAACCGCATCTTCACCGACGCCGGCCTGCGTGCCACGCTGCGCCAGCACGGCTCGGACACGCCGCTGGCGCGCGCGGCCGTGCACGGCCTGCGCGACGCGGTGCTGGCGCTGCTGACACCCGAACCACTCGACCTTCCCGTGGTGGCACTCCACAACAACAGCGCGGGCCGCTACTCGGTTCGGGCCTACGCGGCCGGTGGTGCGCACGCGCAGGACGCCCAGGCGGTGGCCATCAACCCGGCGTTGTCGCCGCAAGCCTTCTTCCTCGTCACACGGCGCAGCCTGTTCGACGCCCTGCGCGCACGCGGCTTCAACGTCGTGCTGCAAAGCGAGCACCCGGCCGACGACGGCTCGCTCGCGGTATGGTTCCAGCAGCAGGGCCGGGCCTACGTGAACGTCGAGGCGCTGCATGGCCATGCGGCGGTGCAGCAGCGCATGCTGGCAGCAGTGGCGGAACCGGCGCTGCCGGAACCCTGACACGCGGCCAGCCGCGAGCCGCACGCCGCGCAATCCGCTCGAGCGTTCAGGCCGCCACGCGCCGCCAGTACGCCGCGTCGCCATAGCTGTGCTTCAGGAAGTCGATCCACAACCGCACCCGCAGCGCCAGGTGCTTGGCGTGGGGGAACACCGCGTAGATGCCGGTCGGCGGCGCGGCAAAGGCGTCGAGCACGCTCACGAGCAGCCCCGCCGCGACCTCCTGCTGCACCTCCCAGGCCGAGCGCCAGGCCAGGCCGTGGCCGGCCGAGCACCAGGCGTGCAGCACCTGACCGTCGGTGCAATCCAACCGCCCGGTGGGGCGCAGGTAGCTCACCTCGCCGTCGATGGTGAAGGCCCAGCCGCGTGTCTGGCTGGCGTCGCTGCTGAGCGCCAGGCACTCGTGGCGCGCCAGGTCGGCCGGGTGCTGCGGCGTGCCGACGCGCTTCAGGTAGGCGGGTGTCGCCACGCACAGGCGCCGGTTGTCGGCCAGCCGCACGCTCACGAGGGCGCTGTCGGGCAGGTCGCCCACGCGCACGGCGCAATCGAAGCTTTCGTTGATGATGTCGACCACCCGGTCCGACAGGTTCAGCGAGAGACTCACCTCCGGGTGCAGGGCCAGGAAGCGCGGCACCAGCGGCGCGACGTGGCGCCGCCCGAAGCCGGCCGGCGAGGTGATGCGCAGGTGCCCGCTTGCCTTCACGCCGCCGGCGCTCACGCTGGCCTCGGCGTTGGCCCAGTCGGCCAGCAGGCGCTGACAGTCTTCGAGGAAGGCGCTGCCTTCGTGGGTGAGCGTGATGCGCCGCGTCGTGCGCACCAGCAGCTTCACGCCCAGCCGGTGTTCGAGCGCGTCGATGCGCCGGCCGATCACCGCAGGCGCCACGCCGTCGGCCTGCGCCGCTGCCGTGAGGCTGCCTTTGGTGGCCACGGCGGCGAACGAGGCGATCTGCTTGAGCTTGTCCATTCAATTCCGAAAAGTCACGAATCCAGGACTTTCATCGTACTTAATGCTGGCGCTGACATCGAATAAATTCTCGCCATGGACAAGCCCGTTGCCCCCACCCCCCCACCCGCCCCGCCCACTCCGCCCATCCCACGTGCGGTGCTCTTCGACGCTTACGGCACGCTGTTCGACGTGTACAGCGTGGCGCTGCTGGCCGAGCAGCTGTTTCCCGGCTTCGGCGAGCGCCTGAGCGTGTTGTGGCGCGACAAGCAGATCGACTACACGCGCATCACGTCGATGAGCCAGCAGTACCGCCCGTTCTGGGAGCTGACCCGCGCCGGCCTGCGCTCCGCGACGCAGCGCCTCGGCCTGGAGCTCACGCCGGTCACCGAGAACCGGCTGATGAACCAGTACCGCCACCTCAGCAGCTTCCCCGAGAACCGCGAGGTGCTGGCCGAGCTGAAGGCGCGCGGCGTGCCCGCCGGCATCCTGAGCAACGGTGACCCCGAGATGCTGGGTGTGGCCGTCAAGAGCGCCGGCTTCTCGGGCCTGCTGGCGCACGTGCTCAGCGTGCATTCACTGCGCAAGTTCAAGACCGACCCGGCCGCGTATGCGCTCGGCCCGCAGGCATTGAACCTGCCGGCGAAAGACATCCTGTTCGTGTCCAGCAACGGCTGGGACGCGATCGGCGCCACCTGGGCCGGCTACACCACGCTGTGGGTCAACCGCGCCGGCCTGCCGCTCGAACAACTCGACACCGAACCCACGCGCACCGGCACCAGCCTGCGCGACGTGCTGGGGTTCTTTCCCGATTCGCTTCCCGCCTGATTCATCGCTTGATTCACCACTCGATTCACCGCTCTGCTCCCGACCTGAAAAGCCCCCAAGACCATGACCACCCGAACCCCCGTCCACGGCCTGCAAGTCGCGACCTCGCTGCACACCTTCATCAATGACCAGGTGCTGCCCGGCACCGGCATCGACCCTGGCGTGTTCTGGCTGGGTGTCGATGCCATCGTGCATGACCTGGCGCCGAAGAACGCCCTGTTGCTGGCCGAGCGCGACCGCCTTCAGACCGAACTCGATGCGTGGCACCGCGCTCACCCCGGCCCGATCAAGAACAAGGCGAAATACCGCAAGTTCCTGAACCATATCGGCTACCTCGTGCCGGTGCCTGCCAGCGTGAAGGTAAGCACGAAGAACGTCGACGCCGAACTGGCGCTGCAAGCCGGCCCGCAACTGGTGGTGCCGATCACCAACGCGCGCTATGCGCTGAACGCCGCGAACGCGCGCTGGGGCTCGCTGTACGACGCGCTCTACGGCTCCGATGTTCTCGCGGAAGACGGCGGTGCCGACAAGGGCAGCGGCTACAACCCGGTGCGCGGCGCCAAGGTGATCGACTACGCACGCAACGTGCTGGACCGGGTGGCCCCGCTCAAGAAGGGCTCGCACGTGGGCTCGACCGGCTACCGCGTCGACGGCGGCGCGCTCGTCGTCACGCTGGCCGATGGCAAGACCACGGGCCTCGCGAAGGCCGCGCAGTTCATCGGCTACCAAGGCACGCCGGCGGCGCCCTCGGGCGTGCTGCTGGCCCACAACGGCCTGCACCTTGACATCCGCATCGACCGCAGCACGCCCATCGGCGCGTCTGACGCAGCGGGCGTGAGTGACCTGATCGTGGAAGCCGCGCTGTCGACCATCCTCGACCTGGAAGACTCGGTCGCGGTGGTCGATGCCGATGACAAGGTTCAGGCCTATGGCAACTGGCTCGGCATCCTGAAGGGCACGCTGACCGAGTCGATCACCAAGGGCGACAAGACCTTCACGCGCGGCCTGAACCCCGACCGCGTCTACACCGGCGCCAAGACCGGGACCGTGACGCTGCACGGCCGTTCGCTGCTGTTCGTGCGCAACGTCGGCCACCTGATGACGAACCCGGCCGTGCTTTGGGGCGAGCACGGCAAGGAGATCCCGGAGGGCATTCTCGACGCCGTGGTCACCACCACGATCGCGCTGCACGACTTGCAACGTCACGGTGCGAACGGCATCGTCAACTCGCGCAAGGGCTCGGTCTACATCGTCAAGCCGAAGATGCACGGCCCGGCCGAGGTGGCATTCGCCAGCGAGCTGTTCGGCCGCGTCGAGCAGTTGCTTGGCCTGCCGAAGGCGACCGTCAAGCTCGGCATCATGGACGAAGAGCGCCGCACCAGCGTGAACCTGAAGGCCTGCATCGCGGCGGCGGCCGACCGTGTGGCCTTCATCAATACCGGCTTCCTCGACCGCACCGGCGACGAGATGCACACCGCCATGCAGGCCGGGCCGATGCTGCGCAAGGGCGATATGAAAGCCAGCGCCTGGATCAGCGCGTACGAGCGCAACAACGTGCTCGTTGGCCTGGCTTGCGGCCTGCGCGGCAAGGCACAGATCGGCAAGGGCATGTGGGCCATGCCCGACCTGATGGGCTTGATGATGGTGCAGAAGATCGGCCATCCGAAGGCCGGCGCCAACACCGCCTGGGTGCCCAGCCCCACGGCCGCCACGCTGCACGCGCTGCATTACCACCAGGTCGATGTGTTCGCGGTGCAGAAGGCGCTCGAGCAGTCGCTGGCGAGCCCCGCTGCACCGTTCGAGGCCAACGACCTGTTGACCGGTTTGCTGACCATCCCCGTCGTCAAGCACGACAAGTGGAGCGACTCCGACAAGCAGCAGGAGCTCGACAACAACGCGCAGGGCATCCTGGGTTACGTGGTGCGCTGGGTCGACCAGGGCGTGGGCTGCTCGAAGGTGCCCGACATCCACAACATCGGCCTGATGGAAGACCGCGCCACGCTGCGCATCAGCAGCCAGCACATGGCCAACTGGCTGTTCCACGGCGTGGTCAAGAAAGCGCAGATCAAGAGCACGCTCAAGCGCATGGCCAAGGTCGTCGACAAGCAGAACGCCGGCGACCCGCTGTACCAGAAGATGGGCGGCCGCTTCAAGGAATCGGCCGCGTTCCAGGCCGCGAGTGACCTGGTCTTCAAGGGCCTGGTGCAGCCGAGTGGCTACACCGAGCCACTGCTGCATGCGTGGCGCCTGAAAGTGAAGGCGGGCTGAGCGGTGTGGCCGCGAAGGGAGCTGCCTTTGAAGTGCTTCAAGCCGCCAGCGCGGGGGGTTGCCGTCATGGTGGCTGCTGCGATCATCTCCCTCGCGGCCGGCGTGGCCGCGACCGCGGCAACGCTCGCCAGCGGCATCGACCGCAGCACCTTCGACCTGCGCATTCGCCCGCAGGACGACCTGTACCGCCATGTGAACGGCCGCTGGCTCAAGAACGCGGTGTTCCCGCCCGACAAGGCCTACATCGGCATCGGTGAAGAACTCTCCGACAGGGTGCGGCTGCAGCTGCGCGCGCTGATCGAAGAAGCCGACATGCCGGCTTCGCGCGGCGCCGACGCGGAATCGGTCAAGCTCGCCGACCTCTACGCAAGCTTCATGGACGAAGCCATGCTCGAACGGCTGGGCCTTGCACCGCTGGCTCACGAGCTGGCTGCCATCGAGGCGGTGGCCGATGTGGCGCAACTCGCGCTGGCTTTCGCCCGGCTCGACCGCATCGGCGTGGCGGTGCCATTCGGGCTGTACGTGGGGCAGGACGACCGCGACGCCAGCCGCTATGTGCCGATGCTCGCGCAGTCCGGCCTGGGCCTGCCCGACCGCGACTACTACCTGGAGCTGAACGACGCGAAGTTCCGTGCGGTGCGCGCGAAATACCTGCCGTACCTCGCCAGGTTGCTGGCGCTGGCGGCCACTGCGGGTGGCGATGCACGTGCCGGGGAAACCGCCGATGCACGTGCCGTGCTGGCACTCGAAACCGCGCTCTCCCGCGTGCAGTGGAGCGAGGTCGAGAACCGTGACCCGATCAAGGGCTACAACCCGGTGGCGCTGGCCGATCTGTCGGCGCTGCTGCCCGCGCTCGACATGGCGCGCTACGCCGCCGCCGCCGGGCTCGAAGGGCGGGCGGAAACGATCATCGTGCGCCAGCCCGGCTACCTGCGCGGCCTGAACACGCTGCTCGCGAGCGTGCCGCTCGCCACGTGGAAGGCCTATGCGCGCACCCGTTTGCTCGACGCGTATGCCCCGTACCTGAGCGCCGAGCTGGCGCGCACGCGTTTCGCGTTCGCCGGCACCGTGCTCGGCGGCGCCACGCAGCAGCGGCCACGCTGGCAGCGCGGCGTGGCGGCGGTCGAGCAGGCGCTGGGCGACGCGCTCGGCAAGCGTTTCGTCGCCCGCCACTTCCCGCCCGAGAGCCAGCAGCGCATGACCGCCCTGGTGGCAAACCTGCTCGCGGCCTACCGAGACAGCATCGAGTCGCTCGATTGGATGAGCCCTGCCACCCGGCAGGAGGCGCTCGCGAAGCTCGCCACCTTCAACGCCAAGATCGGCTACCCGAAACACCCGGTCGACACCACCGCGCTGGTGGTCGACCGCGCCGACCTGTTCGGCAACATGCGGCGCGCGCGCGAGTTCGAAGCCGATCGCGGCCTGGCCAAGCTCGGCAAGCCGGTCGACCGCGACGAATGGGGCATGACGGCGCAGACCATCAATGCCTACTACGACGCCTCGCTCAACGAGATCGTGTTCCCGGCAGGCATCCTGCAGGCGCCGTACTTCGACGCGCGCGCCGACGACGCTGCCAACTACGGCGCCATCGGCAGCACCATCGGCCACGAGATCAGCCACGGCTTCGACGACGAGGGCAGCCAGTACGACGGTGCCGGCAACCTGCGCAACTGGTGGCTGCCGGCCGATCGCGAGCGCTTCAAGGCCCGCACCCGCCGCCTGGTGGCGCAGTACAACGCGTTCGAGCCGGTGCCGGGCTACCGCGTGAACGGGGCGCTGACGCTGGGCGAGAACATCGCCGACAACGCCGGGCTGTCGATTGCTTACAAGGCTTACCGGCTGTCGCTCGGTGGGCGGCCGGCGCCGGTGATCGACGGCATGACCGGCGACGAGCGCTTCTTCTTCGGCTTTGCGCAGGCCTGGCGCGGCAAGTCCCGCGCGCCCGCGCTGCTGGCGCAGATCAAGGCCGACCGCCACACGCCCGACGAGTTCCGCGTGCGCGGCGCGTTGCGCAACCTGCCTGCGTTCTACCGCGTCTTCGGCATCAAGCCCGGTGACCGCATGTACTTGCCGCCCCCCGGGCGCGTGTCGACCTGGTGACGAACGCGGCCGCTGTGCGATAGTGGTCCGCCGCGGGCTGTTGCGGCGGCACCAACGCACACATGGGTCAGGTCACGCTACTTCTGTCGGCCATCGGCCAGGGCCAGCAGGAAGCCCTCGGGCAGCTGTACGAGCTGCTCTACCCCGAACTGCGGCGGCTCGCGCATTCGCGCATTCGCCGCAGCGGCGACATCACCCTGCTCGACACCACCTCGCTCGTTCACGAGTCGTACCTTCGGTTCGAGAAGTCGGGTGCGCTGGCGCTTGCCGACCGCGCCCAGTTCATGGCCTACGCCGCGCGCGTGATGCGCTCGGTAGTGGTCGACGCGGTGCGCCACCGCCAGGCCGAGCGGCGCGGCGGTGACGCGGTGCACGTGGAGCTCGACGAATCGCAGGCCCTGGATGCCGTCAATGCCCACGCCATCGATGCCCACGCGAATGAAGTGATGCGCGTGCACGAGTCGCTCGAAGCGCTGGCCGCCGTCGATGCGCGGCTGGTTCAGGTGGTCGAGATGCGCTACTTCGCGGGCATGACCGTCCCCGAGATCGCGGCCGTGCTCGGCCTGGCCGAGCGCACCGTGGCGCGCGACTGGGAGAAGGCGCGCCTGTTCCTGTATGCCTGCCTGCGCTGACGCACCGAGCGGCCCGCACGCCAACGCTGTTCAAGGTCGCCGCGTGAGTCAACACTCGAATCCACTGCTGCTCACGACCCCCGGCGACTGGCAGGCGGTGTTCGCGCTGCTCGACGTGGCGCTCGACCTCGACCCCGTCGCGCAGGCCGACTGGCTCGCCTCGCTGGCGCCCGAGCAGGCGCGGCACGCGCCGCTGCTGGCACAGCTGCTGGGCGCCCACGCGGCGCGCGAAACCGACGACTTCATGCGCACACCGGCGAGCGCGCTCCTGAACCGCGAACCCGCGGCCACCGAGGTGGCCGCGCCCGGGCCGGCGGCGGGCGGCCTGGTCGGCCCCTACCGGCTGCTGCGCGAAATCGGCCAGGGCGGCATGGCCACCGTCTGGCTCGCGGCGCGTGCCGACGGGCTGCTCGACCGGCAGGTGGCGCTCAAGCTGCCGCACCAGAGCTGGGGCGGCGATTCGTTCGCCGACCGCATGGCGCGCGAACGCAACATCCTGGCGTCGCTCACGCACCCGAACATCGCACGCCTGTACGACGCCGGGCTCGGCGCCGACGGGCGGCCCTTCATCGCGCTCGAATACGTCGATGGCCAACCGATCGACACCTACGTGAACGCCCACCGCCTCGGCGTGCGCGACTGCGTCGGCCTGGTGGCGCAGGTGGCGCGCGCGGTGGCGCATGCGCATGCCCACCTCGTCGTGCACCGCGACCTGAAGCCGTCGAACATCCTGGTCGACGCGCAGGGCCAGGTTCACCTGCTCGACTTCGGCATCGCCCGGCTGATCGACCCGCAGGCCGGCATCGGCCCGGACGCGCCCCCGCTCACCCAGGCCTTCGGTGCGGCGCTCACGCCCGACTACGCCTCGCCCGAGCAACTGCGCGGCGAGGTGCTCGGCACCGGGTCCGACATCTACTCGCTCGGCGTGGTTGCGTTCGAGCTGCTCACCGGAGCGCGTCCGTACCGGCTGCCGCGCGGCGTGGGCCCGGCGGCGCTGGCCGAGGCACTCAACGCGGCGCCCGAGCCCCGCGCCAGCAATGTCGCCAGCACGGCGGCCGACCCGTCCCGGCGCGGTGCCCTGCGCGGCGACCTCGACGCCGTGCTCGCCAAGGCGCTGGCCCGGGC
>Ga0209724_1001738_pt1 | contig 19394 bp, 9 predicted proteins | sample grotaG_FD_184143 | JGI IMG/M metagenome (GOLD analysis project Ga0209724, IMG submission 184143) | Glacier valley bacterial and archeal communities from Borup Fiord, Nunavut, Canada, to study Microbial Dark Matter (Phase II) -... | ecosystem: Environmental > Aquatic > Freshwater > Ice > Glacier ...
CTTCATCTGCATTGCCTCAACAGCGCCCATGGTCTCGAGCGCGTAGTAGGCGTGCTGGAAGTTGTCGTAGTTCATCAGGAAGGGCACGGGCACGCGGCGCAGGACGACGTCGGCCGGCAGCGTCTTGGCCCAGGCCGCGATCGTCGGCTCGAAGACGTTGCAGTGCGGGCAGGCGTACGAGAAGAACTCGAGCACCTCGATCTTGCCGCCCGCCGTCTGCGGCTGCGCCGGCGCGATCTTGATGAACTCCCGGCCTTCGACGGGCTCGGGGCCCTGAGCGCGGGCCGAGGGCCAGGCGAGAAGGGCGGCGGCCGAGAGGCCGGAGCCGAGGAAGCAAGCCGAGAAGTCGCGACGATTCATGTTCATGCCTTTCAAAACGCTCCAGCACCGAGTGGCGCCGACACGATTGGTTCAGTGGACATTGTCAGCCGTCGCGCGGCTGCACTTTGACGCGGATCGCCGCGACGGCGTGCCCGCCGTCCTTCAGCCGCTGCTCCAAGTGGGGCACGAGCTGGCGCAGCTTGGCTGCGACCGACGCGTTCGCGCAGAGCAGCGACCAGCCTTCCTCGTCGACCGGCCCGGCCTGCACGTGCGCCGCCAGAGCCCCGGGAAAGCCCGGTCGGACGAGGTCGAAATAGGCCTTCGACAGCCGCATCCGCTCGCCGAGCCGGGCCAGCGGGGCGCTTGCCCGCAGGGCGTCGGCGATGCCGAGCGCAGGAAGGTTCGGGGAGACGGGCTTCCTGCTCACCGGCCGAGTCTATCGATCCGGGGGTCGGCGGGTAAAATGCGCGGTTCCGTCGGCCAGCCGGGCGTCGCTTGCATTCGGTGCCGCCGGCCGTACCTCAGCCCTGCCGGGGCATCGCCTGCCGGCGCACCGAATCCACGGCGGGTCGATTCCCGCTCCACCTTGCGACCAGCATGTTGCCCAAGCTTCTCACCTCGATCTTCGGCAGCCGCAACGACCGGCTCCTGAAGCAGTACCGCCACGTCGTGATCAAGGTCAACGCGCTCGAGCCGTCGTTCGAGACGATGAGCGACACCGAGTTGCGCGCCAAGACCGTCGAGTTCCGCACCCGCGTGGCGGGCGGCGAATCGCTCGACGCGATCCTGCCCGAGGCGTTCGCGGCAGTGCGCGAAGCGAGCAAGCGCTCGCTGAAGATGCGCCACTTCGATGTCCAGCTGATCGGCGGCATGACGCTCAACGCCGGCAAGATCGCCGAGATGCGCACCGGCGAAGGCAAGACGCTGATGGCGACGTTGCCCGTCTACCTGAATTCGCTCACCGGCAAGGGCGTGCACGTCGTCACCGTCAACGACTACCTGGCCCGGCGCGACGCCGAGTGGATGGGGCGGCTCTACACCTTCCTCGGCCTCACCGTCGGCGTCAACCTGCCCCAGATGTCTCGCGAGGACAAGCAGGCGGCCTATGCGGCCGACGTCACCTACGGCACCAACAACGAGTTCGGCTTCGACTACCTGCGCGACAACATGGTCCAGGACACGAAGGACCGCGTCGCGCGCGGCCTCTCGTATGCGATCGTCGACGAGGTCGACTCGATCCTGATCGACGAGGCGCGCACGCCGCTCATCATCAGCGGCCAGGCCGAAGACCACACCGAGATGTACGTGCGCATCAACGCCGTCGTCCCGAAGATGAAGAAGCAGATCGGCGAGCTCGACCTGCGCACCGGCGAAGGCGTGATCGATCCGGGCGACTTCACGGTCGACGAGAAGACGCACCAGGTCTTCCTCACCGAGGACGGCCACGAGCGCGCCGAAGACCTGCTGCGCGAAGCCGGCCTGCTGGTCGAGGGCGCGAGCCTCTACGACCCGGCCAACATCACGCTGATGCACCACGTGTACGCGGCCCTGCGCGCGCGCCACCTCTACAACCGCGACCAGCACTACGTCGTGCAGCAGGGCGAGAACGGGCTCGAGGTCGTGATCGTCGACGAGTTCACAGGGCGGCTCATGACCGGCCGGCGCTGGAGCGACGGCCTGCACCAGGCCGTCGAGGCCAAGGAAGGCGTGCCGATCCAGAGCGAGAACCAGACGCTCGCCTCGATCACCTTCCAGAACTACTTCCGCATGTACGGCAAGCTCTCGGGCATGACCGGCACGGCCGACACCGAGGCCTACGAGTTCCAGGAGATCTACGGCCTCGAGACGGTCGTGATCCCGCCCAACCTCCCGACCATCCGCAAGGACGAGCTCGACCTCGTCTACAAGACCAATCGCGAGAAGTTCGAGGCGGTGATCGAGGACATCCGCGACTGCCACACGCGCGGCCAGCCGGTGCTCGTCGGCACGACGTCGATCGAGAACTCCGAGCTGATCTCGGGCCTGCTGCAGAAGACCAAGCTGCCGCACGCCGTGCTCAATGCCAAGCAGCACGCGAAGGAAGCCGAGATCGTCGCCCAAGCCGGCCGGCCTGGCGTGATCACGATCGCCACCAACATGGCTGGTCGCGGCACCGACATCGTCCTCGGCGGCAACGTCGAGAACCAGGTCAAGATCATCGACGCCGACGAAGGCGTCGCGGCCGAAGACAAGCTCGCCCGCGCCCGCAAGCTCGCCGACGAGTGGCAAGGACTGCACGAGGCGGTGGTTCGGCAGGGTGGCCTGCGCATCATCGCCACCGAGCGCCACGAGTCGCGCCGGATCGACAACCAGTTGCGTGGCCGCTCGGGCCGCCAGGGCGACCCGGGCTCGTCGCGCTTCTACCTGAGCCTCGACGATTCGCTGATGCGGATCTTCGCCGGCGACCGCGTGCGCGCGATCATGGAGCGGCTCAAGATGCCCGACGGCGAGGCGATCGAGGCCGGCATCGTCACGCGCTCGATCGAAGGCGCGCAACGCAAGGTCGAGGCGCGCAACTTCGACGTGCGCAAGCAATTGCTCGAGTACGACGACGTCGCCAACGACCAGCGCAAGGTCATCTACCAGCAGCGCAACGACATCCTCGAGGCGCCGAGCCTGCAGGCGCAGATCCAGAACCTGAGGAAGAGCACGATGGAAGACGTCGTGCGCACCTACGTCGCTGCCGAGAGCGTCGAGGAGCAGTGGGACCTGCCCGCGCTCGAGAAGGTGCTCAAGGACGAATGGCAGCTCGACGTGCCGCTCGTCGCGATGGTCGACAAGAGCGATTCGGTGACCGACGAGGACGTGGTCGAGAAGGTGCAGCAGACCGCCGACCAGGTCTTCGACGGCAAGGTCGAGAAGGTCGGTCTCGAGCAGTTCACGCCCTTCATGCGAATGATCCTGCTCCAGTCGATCGACCAGCACTGGCGCGAGCACCTGGCCGCGCTCGACTACCTGCGCCAGGGCATCCACCTGCGCGGCTACGCGCAGAAGAATCCGAAGCAGGAATACAAGCGCGAGGCCTTCGAGCTCTTCTCGCAGATGCTCGACGTCGTCAAGATGGACGTGACACGCGTCCTGATGAGCGTGCGCATCCAGTCGGAAGAGGAAGTGCGCCAGGCCGCGCTCGCCATCGAAGAGCGCGCCGAGCAGTTCAGCAATGTCACGTACACGCACCCCAACGACGACGGCAGCGTCTCGGAGGATCGCGGCGACGACACGGCGCAGGCCGCGCAGGCGGCGTTGGGAGCCGTCGCGGCGGCGATGGCGTCGTCACGCGCGGCCGTGCCGGGCGCAATGCCGAAGACGGGCCGCAACGATCCGTGTCCGTGCGGCAGTGGCAAGAAGTACAAGAACTGCCACGGCAAGCTGGCGTAGGAGATGGAGATGAGAAAGGCTGTTGACGGCAGCCAAGCTCCCGACTAAGGTCTTTCTGACAAGCAGCGCTCTACCGGGGCGACGCGAATGAGGAGGCGGAATGGACAAGAATCTTCGTCGAGCGGCGTACGCAGTTGTATCGCTGGCGCTAGTAGGAATTCTCGTTTTCCGCTTTTTTCCTCATCTCGTGGGTTTCGGTGGTGGCTCTAGAAAAACGCACACGGCTGCCTGTGACAAGGCCGTTCAAGACAAGATTTGCCAGAACTACAACAAGTGCACCGTCAAGGTCCACTTGCCAAACTGCGGCGTTGATCCTGAGGTTGTTCCGGCCGACCTTCCAATCTGCGAGCAGGCTTCGATCACTTGGGAGCTTACGGCTTCCGGAAATGCCACAGGCGCCAAGTTTGCGGCCAACGGTATCGAATTCCGGGCCAGCGACGGCGGCACCGCGCACTACGACACCCCTCCGAAGGTGCGCGACATCACGTACGAATACAAGGACAAGCACAAGGGCCAGGAAACGGACCCTGACGCCAAGTACAAGTATTCGATTCATGTACTCACACCGAGTCAGCCGAACTGTGTCAACTACGATCCATTCGTCTACAACGAGTAGGGTCGTTCCGTTAGCCGGAGCCTGCCTCCAAGCGGGAATCCAGCAGTTGCTTGACTTGATCGATGGCGACCCGAACATCGAACGCTACCTTTTCGCCCATCCTCCGCGCAATTGCATTCGCGCTGCCCAGGCTCGACCCCGCTCCCTCCAAGTCGCCGGAGATCAGGAAAGATTGCGCGGCGTTGCAGTGGAAGACCGCCAAGCTCGATTCGTCGTCAGTGGCTTCGAGTAATGCCTGGCCGCGCTGCAGATAAAGGCGACCCTCTGCCAGTTCCCCCTGACGGCTGCACAGCAGACCGAGGTATCCCAAGGTCTGGCCATGCAAGAGGTAGTCGCCGAGCGCGTTAGATACTGAAAGGGCTCCCTCGAAATACCGGCGAGCGATGCGTGGATCGTCTGCGGCAGATTCAACCATACCGAGATTGCAGAGCACGATCGCTTCGAGACGGGCATAGCCGATGTCTCGCGCAACCTGCAGCGAGCGCTCTAGCGTTCGGCGTGCCCCCGCGTGATCGCCTTCCAGGTGGTCGAGGAGCCCCAAGTTGCAACGCGTGTTCGCTTCCCACTGTCTGTTGCCCAGCTCCATCGCGATGACGAGACCCGCGTCGTATGCGCCACGGGCCTCTCCGATTCGTCCTTCGTTGTAGTAGACGTTACCCAGATTACCGAGCACGCCGCCTTCCCAACGGCGATTGCCCAGGCGGCGGGCGACGTCCAGGGCCTGTTCGTAGTCGGAAAGCGCGGCATCTATGCGGCCCATGGAGTTGTGTAGCGTTCCCAATCCATTCAACAATTCGCATTCCAGCGTTCTGTTGCCAATTGCGCGCGCCAGAGCCAAGCCTGCATGAAAATGAGTGCTGGCTTCCTCTAGCTGGCCGGCGTTGGTCTTTAGCGATCCCAGTTTGCTAAGAGCCTCCGACTCGCTGCGGCGGTCGTTGATTTCTCGCGCTGCACCCAACGCCAATTCGAAGCTCGCGGCGGCCTCGGCAATTCTGCCGAGTGCGCGCAAGGCGCGTCCCTTGATCAATAGGGCTCCGGCCCCGAGGGACATAGGCAGGCCGGGCATTGCCGAAACGAGCAAGGCCAAGTCGAGGCCGAGCCTGAACGGGCCTCGGAGTTCGAGCGCGGACCAAGCCAGCGCAAGTGTCCTGGCAGCGCTCGTGCAGTCTCCGTGCTGAGCCGCGCGGCGGCACGCTATCGACACGTTGTCGAGATCCATGCAGCCCGGAGCGGTGACCTCCAGCTCGCTGAATCCGCCGTAATAGAGCGAATGTCGGATCTCGGTTTCCAGGGCGCCTATCGGTCCGCTCCCCTCGAAGCGACCGTCCGAGCGCAAATGCTGTCCCCCGTATTCCTGGACGCTCTGCAGAAGGTCGAACCTGTCGTCCGAAACCTCTCTCACGAACGATTTGTCAACAAGGGATTGCAACAAGTCGAGCGGCAGTATCGCTGGCCGTCCGAAAGGCGCAGCGACCACGGCCTCGGCAGCTTCGATCGTGAAGCCACCCTCGAACACCGACAACTGTGCGAGCGCGGACCGTTCTTCCTGCAGCAGAAGATCCCACGACCAATCCAGCGTCGCCCGCAGCGTCATCTGGCGATCGAGGCGCCCTCCCCGAGTCGTTAGAAGCGTGAACCGCTCGTGCATGCGGTCGAGCAACATCTTGGGCGACATCACTCGCGATCTCGCCGCCGCAAGCTCGATGGCGAGGGGCAGGCCATCAAGCAAACGCACCAGCGGCAAGATTGACGACCGGTCGCGCGGCGTCAACAAGGAACGTTGAGCCACTGCCGCCACCCGACCCACGAACAGCTCAGCGGCCTCTTGTTCGCTCATCGGAGCGAGCACCTGCGTGTGTTCTCCGGCGATGCCCAACACCTCGCGGCTCGTGACGATGAACCTGGCCTCGGGCGCATGCTCTAGCCAGACACCGAGAGTTGCCTCTGCGTGGCGTGCAACTTGCTCGAACGTATCGAGCAGGATGAGACACGGACCATGCGCCGCTATCGCGGACGCGATCTGCCGGACAGGATCGGACTTTCCCAACGGAACATCGAGCGCTTGCGCGACCGCATAGACGATGCCGTCGAGTCCGCGGGCGGTCGACAGATCGCAGAACCAAGCGCCGCCAGAATAGTCGCCGAGCCAGATCTGGGCATGCCGCACGACCATGCGCGTCTTACCGACTCCGCCGATGCCGAGCACGGTGACGAGTCGGGCTGACCTTTCGAACAAGCCCGCGAGCGTTTGCAAAGCGTCGGTGCGTCCAACGAATGCGTCGCGTTCGGCGGGCAAGTTGTTGGGAATGTTGCGAGCGGATACCCACTCGTCGCGAGTCCTGACGACGCGATAAGCCTTGACCGAATCAGGTGGAGGCTCGAGAGGGGCGCCGGGCTCTCCAACTTCGAAGAGCTCAAGTGGCTCGGAAATTCCTTTCAATCGCCAATGTCCGTGGCTCTTGACCAAGGGCACCGCGCTGGCAATGAGGGCCTGCACCGCGCCAGCCGTCAACAGGGTCTGGCCGCCCTGAGCCGCCGCCATCACTCTAGCCACGATCGGGAGCGCGACGCCGTCGACCTCGAACAGGGGTGCCCCGCGCAACGTGTCGGCTGCCGAGTTTGCGCGCAACGACGCCATCCCGACGTGCAAGCCCACTCGCGCCTTCAGGCCCATGTGAATCGACCTAAGTGCCACGTGGTATTCGCCAGCAAACCTCGTGGCATCGGTGGCGTTTTCGAAAAGCATGAGGAAACCATCGCTTCGAGCGATTTCCCGGCCGCGCCAAGTGATCATCAGCTGTCGCGCGGCGCCATCGTGCGCTTTCCAGAGCTGCGTCATGACGTCGTCGCCAAGTTCGTCGTTCAGCCGTGTGCTGTCGACAATGTCCGTAACAAGCAAAGTCAGCAATTCGCTCATCACGACCGAGCCATCCAGCATTGGCGCAAGCTGGCATTCTCGCGCCGATCACGGCGCAAGGCGAGCATTCGCATCGTCGATTCTTCGACGGATATCTGGCGCGGTCGTGAGCAGCTGCGGCACGATGCGAGCTAGGCAGAGTCGATCACGATCCTGCCAAGGCTCGCCTCAATGTCGCCTCCAGGATCGACGTGCGCACCGGCTTCTCGTGGAAGACGAGGTCGAAGCGCTGGACCGCATCGGCGATGTCGGCCTCGTCGACCACCCCGGTCATCACCTGGGCCGTGAGCACGACGATCGGGCAGGTCGCGTCCTTCGTGCGGATGGCGGCGATGAGCTTGAGCGCGCTCGTCTCGCCGATGATCCAGTCGAGCACGTAGGCGTCGAAGCGGCGCGCGTCGAGGCCCGAGAGGAGCTCGGCGATCGTGAAGAAGGGGCGGGCGCCGTAGCCGCTCGCCTCGAAGTGGGCGCAGATGGAGTTGGTGAGGTCCTGGTCGTCGTCGAGCACGGCCACGACCCGGCGCGATGCGAGGGTCGGCCTGGCTTCGAGTCGCTCGATCCGGTAGACGACGCCTTCGGTCGCCTCGCTGGCGGTGAGCGCGGCCCACCCCGCCGAGGTCTGCACCGCGACGACCGACTCGGGGTGGGGCCTGTCGACCGCGTCGCCGAGCCAGAGCTGCACCGGCAGCCGCGTCGCGCCCACGTGAATCACGCCGGGCACCGAGGTGCGCGGCGTGGTCATCGAGACCACGTCGGCCAGCGATTCGCCGAACAACTCGGCGACGCGGGCAATGTCTTCGAGCGACCACGTGGAGGCGCCCGTCATGCGGCGGTGCGCCTGCGAATAGGAGAGGCCGGTGGCGTCGGCGAGCCAGGCGGACTGGCGGTATTTGGGGAGTCCGTGGCGCTCCATGAGGGCGCGGACGCATTGGACCGCGAGGGGGCTCGCGTCGGATGGAGACGGCTCCGCGTCGCCGCTCAAAGCGGGATTGTTGTCGTTAGGGATCATCACATCCGTTGATAGGCTATTGCTTTTAGTCAATCCCTACTGGGAGTCAACTTTCACTTTTGGTAAGAAATTGCTTGATACGCATGACTTTGCAACGTAGAGTGGACGTTAATCGCATTCTCGGCCAGAAATCGGGAGCTGTAAGTGTCTGGTTTGCTTCTGGAGCGTTCTAACACCGAGTCGCCGTCAGGCGAAGCGGTCCAGCGCTCGCAAAGCCCGACCACCGGGGGAAGCTCTTCCGTTCCCCCCGACACCGCTACCGACGCACACGCCTCGCTCCGCGCCCTGTGCGTCATCGCCCGGCTGCACCATGTTGCGGCGGATCCCGACCATCTCGCGCACCAACTCGGTTGGACGCCCCGACACGAGGCCAGTGTCGATGACTTGCTGCTCGCCGCCCGCCGGCTCGGGCTGAAGGCCAAGCTCGCGAGCACCACGCCCGAACGCCTGTCGCTCGCGACCTTGCCTGCGCTCGCTTTGGTCGCTGACGACGACGGGCTTCGTCGAACAGTCGTTCTGGCGCAGTGCGATGGCAAGCGAGTGCTGTTCCAGGATCCGTCCGAGTCGATCCAAGGGGGTCGACCTGTCATCGAGCCGCTCGCGGCGTTCACGCATCGGTGGTCCGGCGAGCTCATCCTCGTCACCAGCCGGGCTGCCCTCGCCGGTGACCTCGCGCGGTTCGATTTCAGCTGGTTCGTGCCGAGCCTCGTCAAGTATCGAAGGCTCTTCGGCGAGGTGCTCGTCGTTTCCCTGTTCCTGCAACTGTTCGCGCTCGTCAGCCCGCTGTTCTTCCAGGTCGTGATGGACAAGGTGCTAGTCCACCGAGGCCTCACCACGCTGGACGTACTCGTCATCGGGCTCTCGGTGATCGTCGTGTTCGAGAGCTTGCTGACGATCCTGCGCACGTATGTGTTCAGCCATACCACGAGCCGCATCGACGTCGAGCTGGGCGCACGTCTCTTTCGCCATCTTCTCGGCCTGCCCTTGTCGTACTTCCAGGCGCGGAGGGTCGGCGATTCCGTCGCCCGCGTCCGGGAGCTGGAAAACATCCGGTCGTTCCTGACCGGCAATGCGCTGACCTTGCTGCTCGACGTGGCCTTCTCGGTCATCTTCATCGCGGTGATGTTCATCTACAGCGTGCCGCTGACGCTGATCGTGCTCGTCAGCCTGCCGCTTTACGTCGCACTCAGTCTGATGGTCGTCCCCATCCTTCGGACCCGGCTCAACGAGAAGTTCGCGCGTGGCGCCGAAAATCAGGCGCTCCTCGTCGAGACGGTGACGGCCATCCAGACCGTCAAGGCCAGTGCACTCGAACCGGCAATCGCCCGTCGCTGGGACGACCAGCTCGCCGCCTACGTGTCGGCGAGCTTCCGGACCTCGACGCTGGCCAGCTACGGTCACGAAGGCGTCAACCTCGTCGGCAAGCTCGTCGGCGCGGCAATGCTCTGGTACGGCGCAAGGCTCGTCATCGATCAGCAGCTCACGGTCGGCCAGTTCGTCGCGTTCAACATGTTCGCGCAACGCGTGGCGCAACCGATCATGCGCATGGCCCAGCTTTGGACCGACTTCCAGCAGACCGGGGTGTCGATGGCCCGCCTGGGCGACATCCTCAACACCCGCACGGAGATTCCGCCCACCAACGCCGCGCAACTGCCGTCGCTGCGCGGCCGGATCCAGTTCGACACAGTCACCTTCCGCTATCGCTCGGAAGCGGCGCCGGTGTTGCATGCGTTGAGCATCGACATCAGCCCGGGCGAGGTGCTGGGCATCGTTGGCCGGAGCGGCTCGGGCAAGAGCACGCTCACCAAGCTCATGCAGCGTCTCTATGTCGCCGAGCAGGGCCGGGTGCTGATCGACGGGGTCGACATCGGTCTGATCGACGCCGCCCAGCTCCGGCGACAGATCGGCGTCGTGCTGCAGGAAAACGTTCTTTTCAACCGCAGCGTCCGGGAGAACATCGCCATCACCGATCCGGCGGCGCCACTCGAGGCGGTAATGCGCGTCGCCGAGTTGGCTGGCGCGCACGAATTCGTGAGCGAGCTGCCCGAGGGCTACGACACGATCGTCGGCGAACAAGGTGCGTCGTTGAGCGGCGGACAGCGCCAGCGCATCGCCATCGCACGGGCGCTCTTCACCAACCCCCGCATCCTCATTCTCGACGAGGCCACCAGCGCGCTCGACTACGAAAGCGAGGCGATTCTCCAGCGCAACATGGAGGCGATCTGCGCCGGTCGGACGGTCGTGATCATCGCCCACCGATTGAGCTCGGTACGGCGTGCGCACAGGATCGTTGTGCTGGACAAGGGGCGACTCGTGGAAGCAGGCGCGCATGACGATCTGGTCGGGAGACCGAACGGGCTCTACGCTGGTCTGTGGTCGATGCAGTCGGGGGTTTCCGGATCCAGCGCCAGGGGGCAGAGTCCCGCTTCGTGCTCATCTCATGCTGAAGGGCTGCCCGCATGACGGCCTCTGCTGCATCGTCTTCGAACCGTCCGCTCGCGGAGCTATTGACGCGCTATCGGGCTGTCTTCATGGCGGCATGGCGATCCCGTGGAGAGCTCGCGGGTCCCAGTCGCCTGGCCGACGAAACGGCCTTCATGCCCGCTGCCATGAGCCTGCAAGAGACGCCGAGCCATCCCGCGCCGCGCCGCGCCGGATGGGCCATCTGCGCTCTCTTCGTGATTGCCATCGGCTGGTCCGTGCTGGGCGAGATCGACATCGTGGCGGTCGCGCCGGGCCGCATCGTCGTGAGTGACCGGAGCAAGACGGTGCAGCCGCTCGAAGCGAGCATCGTCAAGCGGGTGCTCGTCAAGGACGGCGATCTCGTCCGAGCGGGGCAAGTGTTGCTCGAGCTCGACGCCACGAATGCCGCAGCCGACGGTGCGAGCGTGCGCGAGCAACTCGCCAGTGCCGATTCGGAAGAACGGCGCGCCTCGTCGTTGATGTCGGCTTTGAGAGGAGGCGTGGATCCCGTTTTGCCTTCGTCGGAGATGTCTCTCGATCGGGGCATTCACCCGACTCGCGGTTCACTCCATACGACAGCCGCCCAACTCATCGCCGAGTGGCAAGACATCATCGCCAAGCTCGCCAAGCTCGCCGCCGAAGCAGAGCACCGTCGAGCGGAGATCGGCACGGTGCGCGAACTCATCGCCAAGCTCCAGGCAACGCTGCCGATCGCGATGCAGCGCGAAGCGGACTTTAAGAGCCTGACGGAGCAAGGTTTCATCTCCGCCCATGCCGGGCAGGACCGGATGCGCGAGCGCATCGAGCAGGAGCGCGATCTGGCGACCCAGCGTGCCCGACTGGTCGAAGCGCTCTCTGCGCTCGGAGAAGCCGAGCGCACTCGTGCAGCGTATCTCGCCGAAACGCAGCGGACGTTGAGCGAGCGGCAGGCCCTGGCGGCCTCGAAACGCCAGCAGCTGATGCAAGAGCTCAGCAAGAACGAACAACGTTCAAGGCTGACGCAGCTCACGTCTCCCGTCGACGGTGCCGTCCAGCAGCTCGCCGTGCACACGGACGGAGGCGTTGTCACGCCCGCACAGGTATTGATGGTGGTGGTGCCCAAGGACGCCGAAGTCATGGCGGAGGTCGCGATCGACAACAAGGACATCGGCTTCGTCAACGCCGGGAATTCAGCCCGAATCAAGCTCGAGACGTTTCCGTTCACCCGCTACGGAACGGTTGAAGCAGAGGTGAAGAGCGTCACTGCAGACGCGGTGAACGACGAGAAGAAGGGTGCAATCTTTCCGGCGATCCTGAAGCTCGGCAAGTCAGCGATCAATGTCGATGGCAAGCTGATCACCTTGAGCCCGGGGATGAACGTCACAGCCGAGATCAAGACCGGCAGACGTCGCGTGATTGACTTCCTGCTGAGCCCCGTGCAACAGACATTGGGCGAAAGCCTCGGAGAGCGGTGATGCGGCTGCTCGTCGTCCATCAGAATTTTCCAGGGCAGTTCGGACACTTCGTCAAGGCCTGGGCCGGCAGGCCGGGTTGGGATGTGCGCGGGCTTGGACGGGAGACCGCGCCGGGAATCCCGGGTTTCGCGGGATTGGTGCGCTATCGCCTTGGACGGAATGTCCGCGCGGATCAGCATCATTACCTTCGCCAGATGGAAGCGGCCACGCTCCATGGTCAAGCGGCCGCCCGCGCCATGCTGCAACTACGTCAAAGCGGCTTCACCCCTGATGTGATCCTTGCGCATCCCGGTTGGGGCGAAACGCTGTACGCCAAAGACGTCTTCCCCGACGCGCGTCTCGTCCACTACTGCGAGTGGTACTACAACGCGGATGGAGCGGACCTCGGCTTCGACCCCGAGTTTCCGATCACGTTCGACGATCGGGCGCGTATCCGGACCTGGAATGCGCTGCACACGCTCAACCTCACGAATTGCGATGCTGCGGTGACGCCGACCCATTGGCAGAAGAGTCGGCATCCCGAGATTTTTCAGTCGAAGATCCTAGTTCAGCATGAAGGGATAGCGACCGGAGTGCTCACGCCGGATCCGAAGGGCACCTTCAAAACGCCGAACGGAGCTGACCTTAAGACGGGAGATGCAATAGTGACCTACGTCGCGCGGAACCTTGAACCTTATCGAGGGTTTCACGTATTCATGCGCGCGCTCGAACGTATTCAGAACGCTCATCCCACTTGCCATGCTGTCATCGTAGGAGGGGACGACGTGAGCTACGGCAAACAGCCTGAGGGAGCATCGAACTGGCGCGAGCACATGCTGCGCGAAGTAAAACTGGATCCGCAAAGGACGCACTTTACAGGCGCTGTATCGAGAAAAGCATTTATCCAGATCTTGCGTGTATCGGCTGCTCATGTCTATCTCACCTATCCGTTTGTATTGAGCTGGTCTCTGCTGGAAGCGATGGCGATAGGTGCTCCAGTTGTGGCATCTGACACACCACCAGTAAGAGAGGTCATACGCAACGACGTTAACGGCCGACTTGCAAACTTTGGGGCGATTGAAGAGATCCAACGTAAGACATTAGAAACTTTCGAAGACGACGATCAGAAGGACGCACGGTGTGCCAGAGCACGTACTGATGCTCGTTGCCTCGACCATGCAAGTGCATGCGCTCAATATGAGCGCCGGTTACTGGGGACAGAAATAGAATTGCCCTTGCAAACTGTCAGGCAGGCCGCATGACTGGCGCCCTCCTCTTTGCTCTGCTCCTTCTGTGGGTATTGGTTTCGGCGAAATTGGCTCGTGCCCTAGCTCGAAAGGTATCTTCACTCCGAGCGTTTCGCGCTCCTTTTGCAGTTGCCATTTTCGCCGTCTTGCTTGTTTTGCCAATAGCCGACGAAGTAGTGGGCGGATTTCAGTTTCGATTCCTCTGTGCCAGAGATGCAGCACTTGTCTTGGGAGTTCCGAATCCGGAAGGGCGATTGGCGCGGTACGAAGCGAGGCCGAGTAACGCGCGTGTTCCTAGGACGGCGATACCGATTCTGCACTCGCATGTCGAATACCGCGACGCGAACACCACTGAACTCATCGCCGGGTACGACAGCTTCGTCGCCAAAGGTGGACTGCTGGTGCGCACGTTTGGCATTTCCGAGAGCAACTCGCCGTTGACAATCGGATCGCCGGCCTGCTCTGGCGAAGGGCCTTCCACAGCGCTTCCTGTCAGGCTGAAGTTTCAAGTCACAGACTAGGAAGATCTCATGCGCACCATCACAGAGGCTTATATCAATGCGGTGCTTGCCGATGCAACGTATGCGGAACTACTCTTGGATGGCGACACCGGACCCGCATTGCGCCAAAAGCTGGAAGGTCGGATGACCCCTCGGATAGCGAAATTCATCGCAGACAACTTCGAGGTCGCCGCCCACAAGGAGTCCGATGATGCTGTGGGATCTGGCTTTGACGCAACCGTGTGGCGAGGGAGAGCCGGAACCGACTACGCAGGGAAGGTGTATGTGTCAATTCAGGGCACAACCGGCGTCGCGGATTTCCTAGCTGATCTGGACCTGACGACAAGCGGCGGCGCGCGCGCGCAATTTGTGAACATGGTCAATTGGTGGTTCCAAGTTACGACCCCAGCAGGGCAGCCATCGCGGCGAATTGCTGCGTCCGTGATTCCCGGACATTACTTTCAAGAAGCCGTTCAGGGCGTGGGCACCGGTCTCTTGGTTGGCGTTTCAAAAGTAGCACTGAACGGACATAGCCTTGGCGGGCACCTTGCCAGCGCCTTTGCGCGGATTTTCGGCGGTGTTCTCAACATCGAGCACGTGAGCACTTTCAATAGCGCCGGCTTCACGCCGTTGAGCGTCCTAGTTTTCAAAGATCTGGAAGGTTTGCTGCGAACCGGTGTGACAAGCTTTGTCAGCGATAGGCAAGACAACTACTACGCGAAACACGGCATCAACCTTACGACAAATAGTTTCGTGAACAGTCAGATTGGTGAGCGCATCGGACTCTTCAACGAAGAGAGTACCTTGCAGATAGCCAATCATTTCATGTACAAGTTGACTGATTCCTTGGCTTTGGCGTCTCAGTTCGAACAACTTGACCAGAGCATGTCCCTGTTAAGGGTAAATGCGATTTTTGAGGTTGGTTCCAATCGGGCCGTCGCGTCGTTGGAAGGTGCTCTTGACGGACTGCGGAGACTGGTGTTTGGGATATCGACCGAAGGCACGCCCATTGGGGACGCGAGCGATAGCGCTGGCACACGGCTTCGCTATTACGAAAACTTGCTCTCGCTATCCAAGAGCGCCCAAGTTGTCGCACTTCAGGGAAAGGTACGCTTGGATCGCAGCGGTATTGGTCTGGAAAGTCAAGCTCGTAACGACTTCGGGGCGCTCGCAGCGCTGCTTGCTCTTTCGCCAGTATGGATTGCGGGCAACGGAACAGACGATTCACAACTCGATCGGCTTTGGGCCGACGGCGACTGGAGTGCACGGGAGGCGGACTGGCTAGTCGACAAAAATATGAGTGCGGGTGATCGTGAAGCTGGCTCGGCGACCTATACCGACGCTTTCATTCAGGATCGTTCCGAATTGCTTGATGCAGTGGTTCGGTATAACAGTGCCGATGCGGTCGGTTCAGTGATTGCAAGCCGGGTTAGAGGGCCGAATCAAACGGTCTACTCTGACGTTACATCCAACACCCTGTTCTTCGCGCGAAGCAGTGGAAGTCAGCCGCTCGTGTACGTCAAGTTTGGCGGCTCCGAATCCGACACACTTCTTGGCGGCTTAATGGACGACCGGCTCTATGGGGGAGTTGGGGACGATTTGCTGAACGGCCAGCTTGGGAACGACTATCTCGAGGGCAACGCCGGTGACGACAAGCTATATGGCGGTGATGGCAATGACACCATCCTCGGCGGAGCAGGGGACGACAGCGCAATCGACGGCGGCGATGGCAACGACTCGCTCTTGGGAGGGTCGGGTTCTGACAAGCTAAACGGAGGTGGTGACAACGATGTCCTGATTGGCGGCGACGGAGACGACCAATTAGACGGCGGCACAGGAAACGACACGCTCAAGGGCGGCATGGGCAATGACAGCTATGTCTTTGCTGGGTCATGGGGCTCCGATGTGGTCGTGGAGAGTGACGGCCTTGGCTCAATCCAAGTGGCGGGGTTCGGCATATTGAACGGCGCGGGCGTCGTCAAGATTGCTGATGATCAATGGACCAGCGCCGATGGTCGCGTCAGGTACACCGTGATTGAGGGTTCAGGAGGCAAACAGCTGCGCATTCGTTTCCAGAACAGCAACGACTCGATTCACATTGAAAACTGGTCCGACGGCAATCTAGGTCTCAGTCTCGCTGGTAGCGTCGTCGCTCCCGCGGTTAGCCGCACCATCACCGGCGACTACGCCAAGCTGATTCAGAACGGCTTCTATTTCATCCGACGCGGTAACTACCTCTCCGCCGGCAAAGTTCCGAGTTCGGATGATGAGCTGAACGGTAGCGCGGTGTCCGATCAGCTTCTCGGCCTCAACGGCAACGACGCTCTTTCCGGACTGGACGGCAACGACTTCCTGGACGGAGGTGAAGGCGACGACTTCCTGCTGGGCGGAACAGGCAAGGACACGCTCACGGGCGGCGCCGGACGCGATGTCGTCTTTGGATCGGGGTATGGAAGTCTGGTCTTGCCAGGCGATCCCAATACGCCTCCACCTGTAGCGCGAGGCACCGAAATCACCCGCGGTTTCAGCTGGGTCTGGTGGAAGAACGTCGGGGCCGATGCCAACGGCTTCGAGACCTATCAGGCGCTGGGCGCCGACTACACGACTTTGGTGGACGATGGCAACCTCATCAGCGGAGGCGCGGGCGGTGACTTCCTGTACGGCGCCACCGGCGACGACACGATTCACGGCGACGATGGCGACGACGAGCTGACCGGCATGGCCGGCGCCGACACGCTTTTCGGCGATGACGGGAACGACCGCCTGGTGGGTGACGGCGTTGTCGTCGGCGGCTATATCGACAGTCTCCTGGCCTCCGATCAGGGCAATGACCTTCTCGTGGGAGGCGCGGGCGACGACTCACTGTTCGGCAACGGCGGCAACGACGAGCTCTACGGCGGCGACGGCAACGACCAGTTGATCGGCGACGCTATCAGCGAGAAGGTGACGCCCATCGCATTTCACGGCAACGACTATCTCGATGGCGGTGCCGGCAACGATGAGCTTCAAGGCAACGCGGGAGACGACGAGCTCTTCGGCGGAAGCGGTGATGACAACCTGTTCGGCGACAACACGGTCAGCCTGCTCGAAGGGCGCTTTCATGGCAAGGACTACCTCGACGGCGAAGAAGGCGACGACTACCTTGAAGGCGGCGGCGCCGCCGACACCCTCTATGGCGGCAGCGGTAACGACTATCTGTGGGGCGATGCCTCGGGCGCTGGGCTGCTCAGCGCCGACTACGGCCAAGACGAACTCGATGGCGAGGACGGTGCCGACACGCTCGATGGCGGTGGCAAGGCCGACACGCTATACGGCGGCGACGGCAATGACGTGCTGCTCGGCGATGGAAATGTGGCTGGCCTGACAGGCGCCGACAGCGGTGCCGACTATCTCGACGGCGAGGACGGAGACGACTACCTGCGTGGTGACGCGAAGTCGGACACCCTGATCGGTGGCGCTGGAGCGGACACCCTGGAAGGCGACGGACCGGGCGTCGCAGCCAACGACGCAGGCGACGACTATCTCGATGGCGGCGAAGGTGCAGACCAGCTGGTGGGTGGCGCCGGCAACGACTACCTGGCTGGCGGATCAGGAAACGACACACTGTTTGGCGGGGACGGCAACGACACCTTGTCTGGTGGTAGCGGTTCCGACTATCTCAGCGGCGGGGCGGGCGACGACACCTACGTGTTCGACTCCAGCGACGGCGGCGGGCCTGGCAATCGGGATGTGATCAATGACATCGAGGGCATCAACGTCCTCATCATGAATGGCGGTGCACCGGTTCGTGTGCTGGCCGGCGCTCCGCCCGCGATCGCGCACGCGTCCAAGGACGGCCCGTTCTGGACCATGGACAACTCTGCCGGAACGACATCTGAAGGCGGCGCACGATCCAGCGACATGCTGCTGACCTTCGCCGGAGGCGACGAGCTGGGCATCGCCAACGTCGCGGGCGGCAAGAACAACAGCTATCAGTTCGACGACGGACGCATCTACAGCTCCGGCGAGCTGGTCGGCGAGTTCAGCGGCGACGTCGTCGAGGGCGACGACGAGAACGGCAACCACCGCGTGTTGGGCGGATGGAAAGACGACATCATCGCCACCACCGTCGCATCCGCCACCATCTCCGGTGGCCGCGGCAACGACACGCTCAACGCTTCGGGCGGGAGCGACAGTTTCCTGTGGAGTTTCGGCGACGGCAGCGACGCGGTCGGCGACACCAGCGCGAAGGTCGATGCGGCCGGCAATCCTGTGTCGAACAGCATCGTGTTCGGCGCCGGGATCACCTTGGCCGACGTGCGGCTCGCAGGCTCCGCAGGCGCACTGCGCTTGCAGATCGGCTCCGACCCAGACGAGGGCATCACTCTCGACGGCTACGACCAGACCGAGGTCGGCGCGATCTCGCCGATCGACAGGCTCGTCTTCTCAGACGGGACGGTCGTCTCCTTCGATCAACTCCTCGCCCGGGGGTTCGACGGTGACGAGTCTGACGACATCCTGTCGGCCACGGCGGCGGGCGACCGAATCGACGGTCATGCGGGCGACGACATCCTGCGTGGCTGGGCCGGCGACGACACGCTGATCGGCGGCATGGGTGACGACTTCCTCGTCGGCGGCAGCGGCAACGATCGCTACGCGTTCGCCGCAGGCGATGGTCGGGACGTGATCGACAACGTCGATTCGAACGTCCTCAGCGTCGACACGCTCGCGCTCTCCGGGATCGCGCCTAGCGAGGTCCTGCTCGTCGCTAGAGGATCCGACCTCGTGATCCAGGTTCGTGACTCGACGGATCAGGTCACGGTGAAGAACCACTTCACCGGTTCCGCGATCGACGGTATCGAGTTCGGCAACGGAGTGGTCTGGCACGAAGCCGAGATGTCCGCTCACCTGAATCCCGGCATCTCCGAGGGCCCCGACTTCGTCGTCGGCACCCGGGGTGACGACAACATCCATGCGCTGGGCGGCAACGACAGCGTGTGGGGTCTCGGCGGCGCAGATTTGCTCGATGGTGGAATGGGCGATGACCAGATGCGGGGTGGAGACGGTGCGGACACGCTCCTCGGCGCCGACGGCAACGACTCGCTGTGGGGCGGCACCAGCGACGACTTCGTCGATGGCGGCTCAGGCAACGACTCGCTGTGGGGTGGCGACGAAGAGAACTCGGACCCTGCGGCGTTCAGCGGCGCCGATACCCTGATCGGCGGCCTCGGCAACGACACGCTGGATGGCGGGGACGGAGACGACCGGCTCGATGGCGGTGCGGGCATCGACACGCTCCTGGGCGGCGAGGGCAACAACACCCTCATCGACGGTGAGTACATGGTCGGGCTCTCGGGCGACGACATCTATGTGCTGACGTCGCTGCACGGCGTCGTCCAAATCAACGACGCGGGCGGGTCCGCTGACGTTCTCGTGATGGCTGATGGCGCGATCCCGGAGTCGATCCACGTCGATGTCGGCATCTCGAGCGG
>Ga0209724_1001740_pt1 | contig 19389 bp, 22 predicted proteins | sample grotaG_FD_184143 | JGI IMG/M metagenome (GOLD analysis project Ga0209724, IMG submission 184143) | Glacier valley bacterial and archeal communities from Borup Fiord, Nunavut, Canada, to study Microbial Dark Matter (Phase II) -... | ecosystem: Environmental > Aquatic > Freshwater > Ice > Glacier ...
GGGTTTTTCTTTTAGGGCGGGCTGCGGTTGTGCGGCATTTTCAACGCTCCTTTAAGGCTCAGAACCCGAACATTTCAGCGGACTGGCTGACAATACGGCTGGTAACTTGTTCGTCTACGGCGTCCACAGTAGTGGGCGGCGTATGTTCCTCCACGCGCCGCAGCAAATTGACGGTTGACGGGCGCGTTTCTGCGAACAGGTACGCCGTCAACGCTTGCCGAATAACCTCACCCGCGCGGCGGTGACGCAGCAGATTCGCGAGCAGGTCGTACAGCGCCGCCTCTTGCGGGTTATCCATGTTGAGCGAGAACTCTACACGGCGGTTCATGAGCTGGATGCCGATTCACGCTCACGCCGCACCAGAAAATCGAATGCGCCCTCGACGTTGCCGCGTCGCGCATCGGCTGAAAGCAGCCAGCTATCGGTTTTACCCATGCTTAAGTACGGGTGCAGCAGCGCTGCGCCACCGCCGCCGATGATGACGGTACGAATGTTTTTGCCGCGCAGCGTGCTGTTGACGAAGTTCAGGATGCGCTCGGCCAATGCTGATAATTCTGTCCGCACAATGGTCTCAAGCGGGTATTCGTGACCATTGATCGTCACGACCTTTTGCGTTAGCAGTTCATCAATCTGCCATACATCGAGGCCATACGCGCCTTGCCGCCGCAGCTCTTCCAGTACGGTTGCGGCGACCGTGCCCATCCCGATGTCTGCCGATTGCGCCGCGCCGACCACATACACGCCATCCTGCATCAGCACCACATCGGTCGTGTAGTAGCCGATGTCCACCACAGCGGTGCTGCCGCGTGCGTAGCGCTCAAACAACTTACCCTCCGCGTCGAAAGCGGCTAACCAGAATGTGCCTAATCCTTCCGGGATGATGATCAGGTCGTTGAGTCGTATTTGCGCATAAAGCGTCGTTTCGTTCAAACCGTGGATAGCGTAATCACCTTGCAGGAGTTGACGTACTTCCTTGTCTTTCTGGACATTGAACTCTCCCACCGGGATCGAGATCACGCCGCGTGGGTAGAGCACGCCTTCGCTCACGCGCGAACTGAATGTCCGCCACAACGCACTGGCGAACAACAAACGATAGCGATCCGAGGTGTAACGAATGCGGCTGGTGAGCGCGGTCGGCTCGGTGTCACACAGCAAGCGCACATCATCGCCAAACACGTAACGGCTGCCGTCGAACTCAATGACCAGCCGATCGGCCACGTTGACCAGCGTATTACGGCGGCTGAGCACGCCATAAATTGAGCGATACTCGGCACTTATGTGTGCGCTGCGGACTTTGCAAAAGCCGTTGCCCAGGTCGAATGAGAACAGCGGTTTGGGCTGGTTTTCAGCAGGAAACAGGTTCTGCACATCCTGATTTGTTTCAACAACGGCTTCGGTTTTTCGCTTAGGCATGATTTAACGCTCCTTTTTGTTTGAACTAACCGGATTGGGGCCGGGTTGAACCCGATTTAGCCGCGTCGAGGCTTTGGCGACACTGCGTTTTCAGCTCCTCACTCAGCCGCCAACAGCCTTGGACGCGATCCCCTGGCTTGCGTAGTTGCGGCTGTTTAGCGGTGATGTCCGCGATAATGCGTCCGCCGTTCTTGCGAATCACAATATGTAACTGTCCAATGCTCGGCAGCGTGACCAGATTGCCTTGCGCTAACTCGTTTGCCACACTTTCGAGGTACAACTCGACCGCCTGACGAGCGTGCTCGCGCGTTAGCCCGCGCACTTGCCGTGAGACATGAATGATGCGTTCGGTATGGTTCATGGCTTTTCCGTTGGCGCTACGATAAATGCCTGCTCAGTCGCACGCGCCAGCGCTTTTAACAGCGGTTCCCAGGAACGCGTTGCAAACGCTAACGACTTGTCGAACGTTTCTTTGAACGAGATTTGCTGTTGCGTTGTTGCTGTGTAGACTGGACTTTGTAGCTGCCACAAAAACGCCAGTGTGACCAGGGTGTTCCATTGCAGTTCGCTTTTGGTGGCCTCAATGCTTTCGCGCAAGCCACGCTGAAAGTGGCGGCGCGAGCCGATGATTTCCTCTTCGTTGTCGATGTACAGCCGGATCGCTTCGCGCACGATGTCCGGCACGGTCACACGCGGCCCGCGCTGATCGCGGATTTGTTCTAATTTGCGTTGCAGTTCGGCGCTGACATAGACATTCAGCCGTGCCTCAAAACGCTTGTGTTCGACCATCTCAGTTGCTTCCTTTTCCGCTATCGTTCTGCTATCCAATGGCTTGCACACCACTCACCGGAGTGTCGCGCTCGACACCTGACACCTTGACCGCTAGAACCTGGGTGGGCACTAAGGCCATTGCCGACAAAAGAAATGTCCAATAGGCGGTAAAATCGGCTAAAAACAGGGATCGTGTCCATGAAGATAAATGACGAGACAAAAGCAGTCTACATCGAGGACACCATGCGTCAAACGGCAATGGACATCCGCGCCAAGTTCGATCAGCGAGCGGCGCGCGAAACGAGTCAGGCTGACAATGCGTAAAGGAATGATGATTTGTAGTGGAGAGATTCTATGCAAAAACAACGCCTGACCAGTGACGACGGTGAGTTATTGACCGACTCGCTTGTCGAGAGCAGCGAAATATTCGCGCAGTCGTCAGATAAAAAGAAAAAGCGCGGCGAATTACAGCCGCGCCGTGGTGCGTTTCTGCGAAGCGGTACATTTTGGGGCGTGGCACTTGGTTATGCGTTCACGGGTTATGGCGTGCTAGCTCTCTCATTCGTGCTTCTTCATGAATGGTGGTATGCAGGCGCTATCCTTTGGACACTTGGCATCCCTGCATTCTTGATTGGTTTATCGGGTTTGGTTTACTTTTCCCGGCGGCGCAGTTGGCACGCTGCTATGGGTCAATTCGTAGGTATCATACTGTTATTCATAGGCGTACCGCTTTTCTTCGGAATATTTTTTGTATTGATGGGTATTGGTGTCTTTGGGAACTGGGAATGACACAAAAACAGCGCCTTACCAGTGACGACGGCGAGTTATTGACCGACTCGCTTGTCGAAAACAGCGAAGTATTCGCACAGCCGTTCGATAAGAAGAAAAAGCGCAGCGCATCAACCTTGCGCAATCCTGTTTTTTGGCGCATTACGATTATTTATGCGCTAATAAGCTGTGGTATGCTGGTAATTGTGTTAATCCCTGGCACATGGTTATTTGTCACCAGTATATTCCAATCACTTGCAGCACCGTTTTTTTGGATTAGTGTGGTGATCATGGGTCACTCTGCATGGCGAGGCAAGTGGCAAGTTGTCATGGGTCAGTTGGTAGGTATGTTGATACTGTTAGCGTGTTTGCCGATTATAACCTACATAATTGCAGCACTATACTACTACTTTTCCTATTGGCGGTTTTAATGCAAACAAAGCAACGCCTGACCAGTGACGACGGCGAGTTACTGACCGACTCGCTTGTTGAGAGCAGCGAACTATTCGCGCAGCCGTCCGATAAGAAGAAAAAGCGCGGCGCATTACACGAATTAGAACTGACCCGTGGATCGTTTTTGAGCAGCGGTACATTTTGGGGCGTGGCACTTGGCTATGCGTTCGCGGGGTATGGCGCGTTGATGATTATTGGTGTGCTCGTCATCCCTGATTTGTGGAATGGTGGCTATATCTTTTGGGCGCTTGGCATTCCTGCATTTTTGATTGGTGTTATAAATTTGCTCTATGCTTTTTTCGTGCAGCGCAGCTGGCACGCGATCATGGGTCAGTTATTGGGCATGGTGCTGCTGTTTTTGATTCCACTAATTTTGGTTGTACTGCTGTTTACACAGCTTGGTGGGGGTAGTTGGTGATATTGATGCAAACAAAACAGCCCCTGACCAGTGACGACGGCGAACGGTTGATCGCTTTTCCGGCTGAGAGCAGTGAAGTATTCGCGCAGCCATCCAATAAGAAGAAAAAGCGCGGCGCGTCACTGCTGCGCAATCGTGCGTTTTGGCGCGTTATGCTCATACAGCCGATCGTAATTTACAGCCTTCTTCTTTTCAGCTTTACGTGCGTCTAGCAATTACCTTACCTGGATTCTATAGGGTTTCTGTTCGTCGTATTTCTCTTTGCAAGTGTGCTGATTAGCTTAGCAGCAAGCACCTATTTTTGGTCAAGACACCGCCTGGTTGCCGTGGGTTTTATCGCTGGTTCAGTGCTGACATGGCTTATCCCACTTGGCTTGAACGGAATCCTCATCATATAGTTGCTGAACAGTGCTGTTGACCCCTAACCCCTACCCTTTCCCCGATTACAGGGCAAGCGGGTCGGACGCGGCTGCGGGCGGGCGGAATCTTTCCGACTCCCCTTGCCCTCTTTGGGGGAAAGGGGCTGGGGGTTAGGGGACTCTGACTTTGTACGCGCCCTGCGTTGCTGAAGGCGGCTCTTGACCACGCCGCGCCCGTCAGGTATACTGAGCAGCGTTCCATACCGCAGACAGCAGGCGTAGCGCACTTAATTCGCACGGGACTCTTAACAGAGACACAAAAACCGTCGCGAACCTGCCGAGGTCAAGATTTCTAACTAAGGCATCTATGCTTTATGACGGTCTTCGCTCCTCTGTGCGCAGTATGCACATGGAGCGAAGGCCGTTTTTGATTCTTCGATTCGAGTCATGGCGCGGTTTGGACGAAATTCTGAAGAAAGGAGAAAACATCACTTGGCAATCACGAAAGAGAAAAAAGACGAAGTGCTCGCTGGCTATATCGACATACTCAGCCGCGCACAAGGCATGATCATCACCGAATATCGCGGAATGACCATGAAAGCATTCAACGATACGCGTAGAGCGTTACGCGCAGTCAATGGCAGCTACACGGTCACCAAAAACACGCTGTTCAAGATTGCGCTGGCGCAGGCTGGTATGGCCGTCCCGGAAGACTTACTGGTAGGTCCGACGGCGATCGGCATTGCGTTTGGCGATTTGCCGTCGCTTACTAAAGCGGTTTTGCAGCGCGCCAAAGAGGACGAACGGATCAAGCTCAAGGGCGCGATCATGGGTACGTCGGTCTTTACTGCGGCACAGCTCGACATGCTCTCGACTTTGCCCACGTTGGACGAAGCACGCGCTGGTTTGATCGGTACGATCGTCGCGCCTGCTACCGCCATTCTCAGCTTGCTGGCACAACCTGCACAGGGTTTGGCAGCAATTCTGCAAGCCTACTCGGATAAAGACAATGCGCCGTCCGCTGATGGCGATCAAGCCGCTTAACGAACTGACACTATAAGGAATCACAGGATTATGGCCGATTTGAATCAAATGGTTGACCTGCTAGGCAACCTGACCGTATTGGAAGCTGTCGAACTCAAGAAGCTGTTGGAAGACAAATGGGGCGTTCAGGCAAGCTCAGGGTTCTCGATGCCTGCCGGTTTCGCGATGGGCGCGGGTGCCGGTGCTGGTGCGCCTGCTGCTCCGGCTGAGCCAGTCGAAGAGCAGACCGAATTCACGGTCGTGCTGAAAGAAGCGGGTCCTAAGAAGATCAACGTGATCAAGACGGTACGCGCGCTCACCAACCTGGGCTTGAAAGAAGCCAAGGATCTGGTCGAAGGCGCTCCGCAAAACGTAATCGAAGCGGTGACCAAAGATGCCGCCAACGAAGCCAAAAAGAAGCTCGAAGAAGACGGCGCCGTCGTCGAGATCAAGTAACTTCCCCCTCCCTCTGACTCCCTTCCCCTGTAATCGGGGGAAGGGTTGGGGTTAGGGGTCAACTGTAAAGCTGAAGTTTGACGTTAAGAGCCTATTGTTTTGGTGCATCCGCCAGCGCCTGAAATACTGGACGCGCCCCGCCGTTCGAGTCCAACAGCGAGAATCCCGCTTCCTGACGCCCCTGATCGATCATCGTTGGAATTGTGCCAAAGTTGAGATTCCAGAGCATCATCGGCCCCACGTAATCTGAATAAGGCGGATGCTGCACCATCGCAAAAGCGCCGAGCACATAATCTGCTTGCTGCTGCTGATTCACCAGCTTGATCCACCCCCAACTCGGATCGGATGGCGGAATGGCCGGACTGCCGTCACTGCGATGCAAACCGTCATAACTTGCCCAACCGAATTCAGTCACCCACAGCTTCGCCATGCTGTGATTATTGCTGGTCATGATCTTGCGATAATCGTCCAGCGTCGTTTTGAAGAAAAAGTCCGGGTTATCATCCCAACCCGTGACGCCCGGCGTAGTCTTGCAGCAGCTTGATCCGGGTGGATTTGCCCAACCGTAAGGATGCGCGCCGAGCGCAATATCCGCGCCGTATCTGGCGAGTCCAGCGGCGTATAACTGCTTGACCCATGCGCGATCTTCCACGCTATCCGCTGAATTGGGTGCGCCGGACGCAGGCGCTGCCGCAATGATCGTGATCTTGTGACCCGTTGCGGAAGGCGTCAGCTGCTCTTGCGCACGGATCGCTTTGTAGGCGGCGTCAAAGTAGGGCATATACGATTGACCGTTGAGCGGGGCGCCATTGCTCCATTCGCGGCGCAAATTTGGCTCGTTCCACACTTCGATCGCGTCGATGAAATCCGGTTTGATGTCGAATACCATGCGCGAAATGAAATTTGCCAGCGTTTTTGGATCGCTCGGCGGGCCGTCTGCGCTGTGCACACCGGGACCGCGTGCCCAATCGGGCGCGGCAGTGACGCTGATTAATGTCTTGAAATGATAGTTGCTGCTCAGGTGCGCAATATCGAGCATCAATGCCTGATAAATCGGGCTGTAAGTGCCTTGCGATGTCTCCATCTGGCTCCACTGTACTTGCACTTTGATCCAGCCGACGCCCAATTTCTGACTGCGCGTCACCATCCCGTACCAGTCATCTTCAGTCAGATAACCGTGAATCTGAATACCCATCAAATTCTTTTGGAGCGCCGGACCCATGGTTGCCGATGGGCCAGCCGTTGCTGACGGACCAAGCGCGGTCGGCGTCAGTGTGGACGTGGTAATTGGTCCCGCCGTGACGGGCAGCGGTGTATTCGACTTATACGGGATCGCCGTGGAAGGCGTATAACTCGCGCCGACAATCGCGCCAAAGGTGGCGGTCGGCGTTTCGCTGCCGGTCAGCGGTGCGGTCGGAGCGGGTGGCGTCACCCCTTGCGCGGATTGAGCGCTGCCATCCGGTGCTCGAACCGCCAATAATGCGCTCGCTGGCGATGCGAGTCCGGTGGCGGGTGTGGTAGCCGTCGCAACATGGGTGGGCGTCACGATCACGACAAGCCCGGCCTGCGCCGAACAACCGCTTAGGAGCACCGCGCTTAGCAAACCCACGCTTAAACTTGCGAGTAGGGCAACTTTTTTAGCAAGATGTGTGATGTTCATAGCTTCTATCCTAGCATAAAATTCGAGGCGAGGCGATGTTCATCAGCCGTGCGTAGGCTAATAGTCAGCAGCCGCAAGCTGCTATTGCGGGCAAATTTGTGTAGCAGCTATCACTTCATTTACTTTCAATCGGCCAGGAAAAGTTTCTCAATGCGTAAAGGGTGGGAGAAGCTGCTCTTGCCGAGCCACGGCGATCGCCCTACAATCTGAGGTATGAAAGGGGCAAGCGCATCAGCTTCACTATTTGCTCACAGATGCGCTCACAAACTGTAATGTTTATCAGAAAAAATCGGTTCTTGCTTCAAGTGATCCTGGTCGCGACCCTCGTGGTCTCGACGGCTTCCGCTGGATCGCGCTCACAGGCGGCGCAAACTGCACCAGCGCGCATTATCTATATTGCTAACGGTACCCTCGGCGACAAATCGTTTTACGACTCCGCTGAACGTGGACTGCAACGCGCCGATAAAGAGTTGGGTACACAGCACAAGACGATCCAGCTCGGCTTTGATCCGAACAAGTGGGAAGCTGGTCTGGACGACGCGATCAGTGACGAGGCGAACTACGACATCCTGATCACCGGCACCTATCAAATGGCCGACTTCATGACGGCACGCGCCGATGCACATCCCACCAAAAAGTTCATCATTTTCGACACAGCGGTTGATTACACCAAATGCAAATGCGCCAACGTGTACAGCCTTCTGTATGCCCAAAATGAGAGCAGCTATCTGGGCGGTCTTTACGCAGCGGCGGAACTCAAGCTCGGTAAGCTGCCCAACGCCAACGGCAAGCTGATCATTGGTACTATCGGCGGGCTGGATATTCCGGTAATCGAAGATTTCATCGTCGGTTATAAGCAGGGTGCGCAAGCAGTTGATCCGGCAGTGCAGGTACTCGTTGATTATGTCGGCGGCAACGGCTTTGGCGATCCGGCCACGGCGAAAGAAAAAGCGCTGTCCATGTACGATCAAGGCGCGAACATCATTTTTCAGATCGCCTCGGCATCCGGCCAGGGCGTGATCGAAGCAGGCACCGAACGCAATTTGTACGTACTCGGTGTGGATAGCGATCAAGCGCTCATCGTGCAAGACGCGCACCCCGATCAAGCGCAGCACATCCTGACCTCAGTGCTGAAAAACATCGATAATTCGCTGTTCGTTTCGCTTCAGCGCGACAAAGCAGGCACGTTGCCGTATGGCACGACGGGCAATCTGGGCTTAGTCGATGGTGGCGTCGGTTTGGCCTATAACGACATCTACAACAAGTTCACGCCTGATCCGGTCAAAGCGCTGGTCAAGCAAGCACAAGCAGACATCATCTCAGGCAAGATCAAGGTCAACACCGTATTCGGGCCCGAAGTTTCCGCCACGGCTGCCGCGACGATGAGCGCGACTGCCACAAAGTAAGACAGACTTTCAACTCCGTCCTTCCCCTGCTTAAGGGGGAAGGGATCAGCGTTTGTACCTGACTTTACAGCTGTCAGCGCAGCGCGCCACAAATTGCTCGCTCAATCAGCCGCAAACCGCGCTATAATGATCGCTTACTTGGCAAATATAGCGTTTGCCATTTGGCAGGGCTTAACATCGCATCGCTAGTATCACCACACGTTCAGGGACTCATGCAAACTTTTGGAATCGCGCTGCATACGATCCTCACCAATGCGTATACTCTGTTCTGCATCGCGGTTGGCCTATGGGCACTGCTGGTTGCCGTTCGGGGCGAAACACTCAACGGTCAATTCTGGGGCGCATTGGCGGTCAATACCCTGTTGGCGGTTGCTGTGCTCGCGGTAACTTTACTGCTGCAAATTGGCGGTGTAGCACCTTCGCGCGGTTGGCTCTATTACCTGTACGATCTGTTCTTCATCATTGCGCAGCCCGGCACTTATACACTGCTGCGCGGACGTGACGATCGCACAGCAGCGGGCATTTTCGCGGCGGTAACGCTCTTTGCAGCATTGACGGCAGCGACTCGCGTAAACTTATTAACGCAATACACGCCGCCTGCTCCTTAACGCGGCGTCAATCGGAGACTTTTAATGACTCGTGTGCTGGTCGTTGATGACGAAATCGATACGCTAAACCTGCTGCGCATCATCCTTGAGATCAGCGGCTTTGAAGCCGTGACTACCCTCAACTCGACCGACGCGATTACGTTGGCCGAAATGGAACACCCGGATTGCGTTTTACTGGATATTATGATGCCCAATCTGGACGGCTTCACGCTGTGCAAAATGATGCGCTTGAATCCAGCCACCGCCGACCTGCCGATCGTGTTCGTGACGGCCTATTCTGCGCTCGATCTTGAGGATCGGCGGCGTGAGGCGGGCGCTGATCTGGTGCTGCCGAAGCCGGTTGGCATGGACGTTTTGCTCGAAACGATCGGGTTGGCGACCAGCTTACGCCCCATCAAAAAAGCCGTTTTGCCGCCTGCCGCCAACACCACGAATATGAACGGCGCTACCAATAAAGCGCCCGCACCGCTGCCCGTTATGTTGCCGCCTTCTAGCGTTCAGCCAGCCGTATCAACGCCGCCTATCCTGCCACAAAAGGGACCTGCTAAATCGTGAGCAATCGAACCGTTGTCGTGTTAAAAGGGGATCAGACAGGCCAGGAATTACTGGTTGAAGCCTTACGCGTGATTCACCCATCCATTACGCATGTCGAGCTGGATTTCGTCACGTTCGATTTGTCGCTGGATGCGCGCCGCGCTTCACAAAATAAGATCGTTCATGAGGCAGCGGCGGCGCTCAATCAATACGGATTAGGGATCAAAGCAGCGACGATCACGCCGGAAGCGGCAGGCGATGTGGGCAGCCCTAACGCGATCATTCGTGATGAAATTCATGGCGAAGTCATCTTACGCACCGGGCGGCGCATTCCGTCAGTGCGACCATTGGGCGGCGTTCATGCGCCGATTGCGGTGATCCGTATGGCCGTCGATGATGCGTACAACGCTAAAGAGTGGCGCGAAGGCGAAGGCGAAAATGAGATGGCCTATCGCACTGAGAAGCTCTCGCGTCGGACGTGCCGCGTCGTCGCTGAATACGCTTTCCGTTATGCGCAAAGGGTCGGCGCTAAAGTGTTCGGCGGGCCAAAATATACGGTCAGCGCGATCTACGAAGGCATGTTCAAAGAAGAACTTGACGCAGCGGCTAAACGTTATCCAACGGTGCGTTACGATCCGCAGTTGATCGACGCGACCTTTGCGCTGCTGCTTGATCTGAGTGGCGAAGGCTTAGTCATTCCAACGCTGAACCGTGACGGCGATATTATGTCCGATCTGGTGATCAAGATGTTTGGCACCATCGCGGGCGCGGAGTCGCAGGTGCTCGGCTTCGATGAAAACTTCAATATACGGGTCGCCATGACCGAAGCGCCACATGGGACTGCGCCGTCGCTGCAAGGTAAGAACGTGGCAAACCCAATGGCGATGATCCTGGCAGGCGCGGCACTCTTAGCGCATGTGGACACACCCGCCGCACAGCAAGCCAGCCGCGCCGTATATGAGGGCACGCTAGAAGCGGTATATGCCGGGACGCGCACCTCCGATTTAGGCGGGCAGGCGACCACTACGGAATTCACCGACGATGTGATCCGGCGGGTGAGCGCCAAACTCGAAGTGTGGGACGCGCTGCGCTGAACCAAGCCGAGTCAATGGAGTGTGCGAATTATGATTGAACCGTTCGATCCTGAAGCGGAAGCTGCTGATGAAGCGCTTTGGGATGAACAATTTGCGCAGTCCAAAGATGTGCTTATCGGGATGGCAAATGAGGCACACAAAGAATTTCTAGCAGGATTGACTGAAAACCTTGATCCTGATGACAATGATTTGTTCGATTGTGCGTAAGATTAAAACGGTGTTGTAACCATTGGATATGCTCACCCCTGACGAGATCAAGCGGCGGCTGCATGAAACGCAATCGATTGATTTTCTGGATTTGATTACCGCAGTTAGCTGGCAAGCCGAACACCAAAGCATTCCGATTTATCTGGTCGGTGGCTTTGTGCGTGATTTAATCCTGAATCGACCCAATAAAGACCTTGATTTTGCCGTTGAAGGTGACTCGATTGCGTTGGCGTCTGCTTTAAGCGAACGCTTTGGCGGGGATATTTGCACCTACCCTGAGTTCGGCACGGCAACCTGGACAAGAGACTATCCAGACCTGGATATTGATTTTGCCATGACGCGCCGCGAAACGTATGATCACCCCGGCGCGCTGCCCACTGTCAGCCGCAGCACGCTTCAGGACGATCTGCGTCGCCGCGATTTTACGATCAATGCAATGGCAATTCGCCTGCCCAATTACGAAGTGATCGATCGGTTTGGGGGTTTGGCTGATCTGGAAAACGGCGTGATCCGTGTCCTGCACGATCAGAGTTTCATCGATGATCCGACGCGCATATTTCGAGCGGTACGGTTTGAACAGCGCTACGGCTTTACAATCGAGCCGCACACCGAATCGCTTTTGCGGGATTCGTTACCCGCGCTTGATCAGGTGAGTAGCTATCGGATCAATCACGAATTAAAGTTGATTTTCAAAGAGCACGAAAAATGCCCGGATGTGCTCCAACGTTTGTCGGATTTGAATGTTTTGGCCTATTTATACGACGGTTTACGCGTTACCGAGCCGCTTTACTGGGCGTTCCGCTCGTTATCGCATCTCTACACGGAATATAAATACATTTCGCACGAAGCCTATTGGCTGGTACTATTCAATCAGATCGAAAATCCTACTGTCTTTGCACGTTTGGAATGGGAACAACTGGCGGAGTTCGTCCAAAATTTACGCGCGCTATTAGCCGCTGTAGCTGTTTTAGCCGACGCCGAGCAGCAACCTGCCAGTGAAGTTGCACGTAGCATCGAATCGATCAAGATGAAAAAGGAAATTCGTGAAAGTATGTTGGAGGCAGCGATGGCGCTCCACAACTGGAACCCGCGCCATATGACGCTGTTGAAAAATTATAGAAATCGCTGGCGGCATATTCACCCAAAACTGAACGGGCGCGATTTGCAGGCAATGGGCTTGCATCCCGGCCCGACAATAGGTAGGATACTCCGCCAATTGCGTGACGCGCTAATCGATGGTCAGATCATCAGTACACGCGATCAGGAGCGCGCGCTTGTCCAATCCTGGATCGACAACGGGACTTTCAATTGACCGCAACTGAACAACACTGGCGCGTCATGGCGCTGCAAATGCAAGCCGTCTTTCGCTTTGCGGATCATCGCGATTTGCCAAAGCTGGAATGGCACGGCGAGTACACTCACTTTCGGCGCGTATTTCAGAATGCCTACGAAGATCAACAGGCCGGACGGCGCTTGCTGTTGTTGGCCGATGTGAACAATTACCCGATCGGCCAGATTTTCATTCAGCTCGACAGTTTCGATGATTTCGGCAGGGGTGGCAAACGTAGTTATTTGTACTCACTGCGCGTGATGGATGCTTTTCAGCGCAAGGGAATCGGCACGGCGTTGGTGCGTGAAGCCGAGCGCATTCTGACGGAACGCGGCTTTACTGCGGTCAGCATTGCGGCGGCCAAAGATAACCCTGGTGCGCGTCGGCTGTACGAGCGGCTCGGCTATCAGGTGATCACCGAAGACGCTGGACGCTGGCACTACACCGATCATGAAGGGCGCACCCGTCAGGTGATTGAGCCGTGCTGGATATTGGAGAAATCACTGAGGGGTCGCGGGTTAGGGTAACCTATTGGAAAAGCTATCTATCCGTATGATTAAATACGTTTTATCCTGACACCTTCACGAGTGAGCTTTTATCTATGCACCAAGAACAACGACAACAAACGCACGCTCTCTTACAGCAACACCAGATTGATCGGGCGCTGTTTGCACACCCTCACAGCGTTAAATGGCTGACGGGTTTCGCGGCTCCAATACAAACGGGACCGAATCTGTTCGAGTCCAGCTATCCGCTCGTTTGGTATGAGGGCGGTCAGTTCACCTTGATCGTCGTCACGGCATACACTGATCTTGCGGCTTCCTTCGGCAAAGAGCCGGACGGTCATGTGATCACGTATGCCGGAAACACGCTGGAAGCGCCCATTGAGAGCGGTGCACATCTGCTTACCGCTTTTGAGCAGCTCCTCAAAGCGACAAGTATGATCAATGGCAAGATCGGTATCGAGCGCGAATATGCAAGCGACATGCTTACGTCCGCCGTGCGTGCCAGCAGCACTGACGTGATCGCAATAGACGGCTGGCTGGAGCCGCTGCGCATGGTCAAGACGGCTGAAGAATTGGCAGTGCTGCGCCGTAATTTTGCGCTCACCGACATCGGCCACGCAGCGGCTCGGCAAGCTGTCGCAGTGGGTCAGCGGGAAATTGATGTGTGGACTGCCGCGCATACCGCCATTGAGAAAGCAGCGGGCTGTCGAGTGCCGCTTGGCAATGATTGTGTCTTGTCACGTCGTCAATTCAACATTGGTGGTTGGCCGCTTGATCTGGCACTCCAACCGAACGAGTCGATCATCGTTGATCTCAGCGTGATTCTAGATGGGTATTGGAGCGATAGCTGCGCGACGTACTACGCCGGAGCACGTACACCGAAACAGCAAGAACTTCACCACATTGTGACCGATGCGCTCGAATACGGCATTTCGCTATTGCGTCCGGGTGCAGTCGCCAAAGAGATCGACCAGAAGATACGCAAATTTATCGCGGATACGGGACACCCTGTATACCCCCATCATACAGGGCATGGCGTCGGCGTTTCCGGTCATGAAGCGCCGCGCATCGTCCCGTACAACGAGGAAGTGCTGCAAGAAAACATGGTCATCATGCTGGAACCAGGGATTTATTATCCGGGGCAATTGGCCGTCCGCTTGGAAGACGCAATGCTGATCACGGCAAACGGCACGGAACGCTTGACCCATCACGATAAATCATGAACTGTGGCAGCATGTGCGGCTCGGAACGTCTATCGGTATGTCCTAGATCACGCCGCGTTGGTGCATTACATAGTTGATCGTTTTGTAGACCAGTTTGGCTGCGGTAAAAGCCGAGGCTTGTTCGCTGGCGTCTGGTGACAGTTCGACACAATCGACCGCCACGATTCGGCCACTGTCAGCAACCGTCCTGATCAACGCCAGACAGTCGTACCAGCCGAGGCCGCCGGGTTCCGGCGTCCCTGTAGCGCGGATCAGTGACGGATCGAGGCCATCCACATCAATGGTCAGGTACACTGGACGACCCGCGACCGCCAGGCGCGCCCGATCGAGATAACTTTTAGCGGTGTCTGCATACATCAGATCAGCGCGATTGATCTGTACGCGATCGGTTGTCCGGGCAAAGGCGATCTCTTCAGCACTTGCGGAACGAATGCCGAACTGAATCACCGGCGCATAGTCCAGCGTGCGACGAGCAGTGCAAGCGTGGCTGTAGCGCGTCCCTTCGTAGCTGTCTCGCAGATCGCTGTGTGCATCAATCTGAACCATGATCAGGTCAGGATGCTGTGCGGCGACTGCGCTGACAATCGCCGGAGTCAGGCTGTGTTCACCGCCAAGCGTAAACAGCAGCTTATCGCCAATGGTTGACAGCAGCACTGTAATCGCTTCTCGGATTGCCTCAAACGCGGCTTGCGGCGATTCAAGTGTGGGATGCAGCGTTGGCAGCGTATGAATGCCATAGTTGAGCACCGAATCGCCATCGAACTCGAAATCGTACCATTCAACTTGCTGCGAGGCTTCGATCAGTGCCGCCGGGCCACGTTTGGTACCCCCGATATAGCTGGTCGTTTGCTCCAGCGGCAGCGGCAGCATGACTACTTTGCTGTGCGCTAAATCGCTCAGCGCATCGGGCAAACCTAAAAAGCGTTCGGGATGTTGGTAGTTATAATGGCTCACACACCCCTCTGATCGGGCTGATCCTGCGTCAACTTATTGGCGGCAAAAGCACTTTGTAAGGCGTCATACATTGCATCGCGCCGATCATAGAGCCGCTTGAGTGGACGCGGTGCGGCGGTTGTCAGGGCGTAACTGGTAATAATCGGCCAGGCGATAGTCGAATCGCAATAACAGACGACCGTGTCGGGTAGTTGATCCGGGTCGATCTTGCCCCAGGTAACCGCTTCCGATGGAGTCGCGCCGGACAAGCCACCGGTATCAGGGCGGGCGTCGGTGATTTGAATGAAGAAATCATGACCTTTTTCCGGGATATTCAGAATCTCCTGCATTTGTGGCTCAGTTTGCAGTGCAAAGTTTTTCGGGCTGCCACCACCGAAGATGATGATCGCGCTGAGTCCGCCGTTGACTTTACAATCATGAACAATGGCCGTGCTTTCGTTAACATCGCGTTCAACATCCAGGCGCAGTTGATTGCCATCGAGCGCCAACGCCGCAATGTTCATGCCTAGCGTACTGTCACCCGGACTCGACGTATAAATCGGCACGCCAGCCGCATAGGCCGCACTCAGGATCGAGCGATAGCCATGTCCGCCGTGCAGCTCGTCTTCTGCCGCCCGTACGTATTGGCCGAGTAAGTAATGCATTTCGGCAGTGCCCATGCGACGCTGAAAATCGGGGGCGCTCAGCACTTTTCGCACAAAGGCATCGGACTCAAGCAAAACGGATTGATCGAACGCAATGTCATAAATGCGGATGATGTGCTCTTCGCGCAATTGGATGTCATTCGTATTCGGATCGATACCGAACAGTTCATAGCCGAGCGAGTAATGAATGTCATGATACAGATTTGCGCCTGTGCTGACGATCCAATCGACCATTCCGGCTTCAATGAGCGGTACTACCGTCGAATAACCAAGCCCAGCGGGGGTCATTGCGCCGCTGATGGTGAGGCCGACCGTTACATTTATCGTTGGGTGGGACAAGATTTTGCGAGCGTAAATGTGGCTGGCTTCGCGGAGTCGTGCCGCATTATATGCAGAAAAATAGTGATCAACCAATGCTTGCACCGTTAACCCGGCGGTCAGTGGTTGCGGAACAATTTTGCGACCAGGGACTCTGGCGGAAAATGGGGGCGGCTGCATGTATTTTTTTACAAACCTTTCACCAAACAGCAATCCGTGTTACCGGAATTCTACGGTCTGGAGGAAAAAGTGACACGAGTAAGGCAATTTAATTCTTGACAATATTATTTGGCAAACTCTATGTTCGCCATTGACAGAGCTTGATAAAAACAGGCCGTATTTTTTTTTCTTACAATTTGAGATGATAGCCTTGCGTGTCATGTTCGCGCCAGAATTGGTAGGACTATTGCAAATTATGCCCCGGCCTAAAGACCGGGACTCATACAGAAGAAGTGCGCTTTTTTCTTCTGTATGAGTGCTGTGGCTTCAGACCAGCGTTTTAGTCTTTTTACACCTGTGGCGCGAGATTCACGACCGTCACACCATCGCCACCTTCGCGTTCGCCGCCGCGCTCGTAATGGCTCACGAGCGGGTGATTTTGCAGCAAATCACGGATCGCCTTACGCATGGCCCCCGTGCCTTTGCCATGAATGACGCGCACGAAGGGCAGTCCCGCCATGTACGCCGAGTCGAGATAGTTATCCAACTGCGACAACCCATCCTCGACACGCATCCCGCGCAGATCGAGTTCCAGGCCGGGAGAAATGCCGCGCGCACGTATCGGCTCAGCACTGGACGACCCGCTGCCTCTATCACTGCCGCCGTTAGTGGGTTGATAATTCGCATCTCGTGTCCCACGCCGCCGCGCCGTCGTGTCGGATTTAGCACGTTTAGCGATCTCGTCCAGTTTGGCACGCACGCGCAGCCGCCCGATCCCAACTTCAGCGTCATGATCGGATAGTTCGGTAATCTCGCCTTCCGCTTTGAGCGGGATCACCCACACCGTTTCGCCTAATCGGAAAGTTGGCCGATCATCTTCCTCGACAGTCGCTTGCACCGCCTTGATCATCGGCGCGCGGATCACTTCTTTCAAATCGGCGGCAGATGCTTCAGCGCGTTTGATCGCCTCCAACGGCTGCCCTGCCGCTTGCAGATCGCGCTTGACGTGGCGCATTTCGGCGCGCAGTTCGTCCAATTCGCGTTCGGCAGTGCGGCGCGCATCATTCAGTACGTCGTGTCGTTCGGCATCTAGCTCATCACGTTTACGGCGCAGTTCTCTTTCCAGCACCTGCGCTTTGTCCTGCGCTTGAAGGGCAGCGTCGCGAGCTTGCCGAGTTTCTTCGCGCGTCTTGTGCAGTTCATCCAGCAGATCGTCCGCCACCAAATCTTCGGTGCTGACCATCGTGCGCGCATCAGCGATGATGTCACCCTGCAAACCAAGCCGTTCCGCGATCGCCAGTGCGTTAGAGCGCCCCGGTAAGCCGATGATCAGGCGATACGTTGGCGCGAGCGTGCGTAAATCGAACTCCACGCTGGCATTGCGGACGCCTTTACGCTCATGGCTGTACACTTTGAGTTCCGGGTGATGGGTTGTCACCAGCGTGGTCACGCCGCGATCTGAAAAGTAGCTCAGAATTGCGCGCGCCAATGCCGAACCTTCCGCCGGATCAGTGCCCGCGCCGAGTTCGTCGAGGATGACCAGACAATGATCATCGGCTTCATCCAGAATGCGGATCGTGTTGGTCATGTGCGCCGAAAATGTCGAGAGCGATTGCTCGATGCTTTGTTCGTCGCCAATATCCGCGAAAATGTCTCTGAACACCGAAATTTCCGCACCTTCTGAGGTTGGTAGATGTAAGCCGCACTGCGCCATGAGCGTTAACAAGCCGACCGTTTTAAGCGCAACCGTCTTGCCGCCCGTATTGGGGCCTGTGATTACCAGCATATACGTCGCTTCGTCCAGCACCACGTCGATCGGGACGACTTTCAGCGGTGGCAGCAGCGGATGGCGGGCTTGCTCCATCTTGATCGTGCTGCCGGGGTGTCGAATATCCTCCATTTTGCGAAAGCCAGCCAAGCGCGGCGCGGTCGCTTTCAAGTGATCGGCATATTTGGCTTTCGCCAGTATCAGATCAAGATAGGCCAGCGTCTCGACGGTCTGCACGATGTATTCCGCTTCCTGGCCGACGCGATCGGTAAGCGCCTGCAAAATGCGGCGGATTTCCGATTCTTCCTCAAGCTGCAATTCACGCCAGGTGTTATTCAGTTCGACGGTTGCCAACGGCTCGATAAACACGGTCGCCCCGCTGGACGATTGATCATGCACCACGCCAGGGATACGCCCTTTGAACTCGGCACGCAGCGGAATGACATAGCGTCCGTTGCGCTGCGTGATCAACTGCTCTTGCAGAAAGCGCGTGTTATTCGTGTTTCCGATCAAGCTGAGCAAGCGATTTTGCAAGCGATCGAACGCGATGCGCAGATCGCGCCGGATGATCGCAAGGCGTGGGCTGGCGCTATCGAGAATGCCGCCGTTATCGTCTACCACCTGACTGATTTCACCCTGCAATGCGGTACATTCTTCGAGCCGTTCCGCGATCTCGTTCAAACGCGGGTATTGTCCGCTGAGCCGGGTGATGATGCGGCGCAAGTTGGAAGCGCGGCGCAGCGTTCCACGAATGTCGAGCAGCGTTTGCGGCTCCAGGATCAAGCCGCGCGTCGCTTGCATGGCAGCGACTCGCACATCGCGTGCACCACCCATATTGATTTCGCTTTTGACTTCCAGCAAATGACGCGCTTCGCTGGTTTGTTCTTGCCATATTTGCGCCTGTTCCAGATCGGCAGTAGGCGCTAATTGATAAGCTAGCTCGCTGCCCGCACTGAAGGTGGTAAAGCGTGCCAGTTGATCCAGAATTTTCGGCAGTTCCAGAGTCTGTGCCGATTTTTCGTTCATAATACCTCAAGGGATAAGCTAGGAGACTTCAGGTTGATTTCAGCTAAAACTTACAGATGAAACAAAAACGCCGTGATCGTCAGGTGACTCTCACGGCGCGGCAGATCAGCGTTTTGGCTACGTAAGTAGTGTTTAACGCGGGCAGTCCGGCAGATTGAGTGTCACATACATCACACGATAAAAAATCTGCACGGCCTGCCTCCTTTCTTGACAAGTGCTTAAATACGGTTAAAATTCCGTCTGCATTATACGCTATCGGGCGCTGGATGTAAAGCCTCAAGCCTTGCCAAA
>Ga0209724_1001741_pt1 | contig 19369 bp, 13 predicted proteins | sample grotaG_FD_184143 | JGI IMG/M metagenome (GOLD analysis project Ga0209724, IMG submission 184143) | Glacier valley bacterial and archeal communities from Borup Fiord, Nunavut, Canada, to study Microbial Dark Matter (Phase II) -... | ecosystem: Environmental > Aquatic > Freshwater > Ice > Glacier ...
ATACTTTTGTTGTGTTGCACATTTCTCATATTTTACGACTTTTGTTTTTAATCACTTCAAAGATAGTGATTTATGTCGAAATGTGCAACTTTTAAGCAAACTTAATTCATTAATTATCAGTTATTTAATGTTATTTAATTATAATATATAACAACTGATTATCAAGCATTTAGATCCTCCGAAATGTTAGCTTTTTACAAGAAGAAAAAATGACTTAATAATTACCTATGATGAGCATTCGAAAATTGCCCTTTTTGTTTATACTTATTACTGTTCTTTCAATTTCTTTACAGTTTGAAATTACAGCTCAGGAACCAGCAAAAAAATCTGATGTAGACATTGTTTTTATTGGTAATAGTATAACTGAAGGCGCTCTCCTTGAGAAGCCCAAGCTGGAAGCCCCGCCTATTATTGCGAGTGAAGATTTACGTCATCGTGCTGGTATCGGTGAAGTTAATTTTATCAATAAAGGAAGAAGTGGATTTACAACTCTTGATTTTTTACCTTCAAAAGGTGGAGCTTTTGAAGATGTACTTGCTGCAACAGTTCAGTTACATAAGGATACCAAGCGCCTGTTGATTTTCTCAATTTCTCTGGGCACCAATGACAGTGCAGAAAAAGGGCCAAATGGCTCTCCAGTTGGTCCAACAGACTATCACAAAAATATGGATTCAATTATCAATCAATTGATAGAAAATTTTCCAAATTGCAAGATCATTCTGCAACAACCTATTTGGTATAGTCCTAATACCTATAATGGCGCTGAATATATGGAGAAAGGATTGGCCCGCCTACAATTGTACTTCCCTGAATTACAATCAATTGTCATTGTGTACTCCAAAAAGAAACCACATCAGGTCTTTCTGGGAAACGAGCAAGGCTATGAATATTTCAAGGAAGCCCATTTAAAATATTTGGTACCTGAAACTGGTAAAGAAGGAACCTTTTATCTACATCCAAACAAAGAAGGGGCAGTTATCCTTGGAAAATTCTGGTCCGATGCAATATATGATCAACTAATTAAAAATTACACGAATTAAAATCGAATTGCACGAATGTGCATACTCAGTATAATTTAGCAATTTACCTTTTTGATTAACATCATTTACCTTACAGGGTGTCACTAACTCGAGTTTTTGGGAAAACAACCTGTCATTCTATAAAAAGCGATCTGTCATTCTATAACTATTGTGGGATTGCTTCGTTCCTCGCAATGACGACATGCGACCCTGAGAACATCACTGCGAGAGGAAAGCTATTTTTCAAATAGCGACAATGCTGGAATGACAGATCTCGTAGGGGCGGCCCTGTGTGGCCGCCCTTTCATTATAATGTTCACAATGCATGAATTATATCGTATTCATATTCAACAGCTTACAAAATATGTCATTGGTAGGTACAAAGCAATCTCATCATAATAGTGTTAATACAACATCTTTTATTTTCTTCACATTCTAAATACTTTATTTGAACTACAATTTATCAAGATAAAAAGTAGTACCTTTAATTCCATTATGACTCAACGCATCGCCATCATCGACCTCGGTACCAATACCTGCAACCTGCTGATAGCAGATTTCGACCACACGGCTTTCCAGATCATTTATCAAGGGAAAGAAGTGGTCAAGTTGGGTAAAAACGGGATCGGTAAAAACCTGCTGACAGAAGATGGATTGGCCCGTGCCATACTCGCAATCCATAAACATCAGGAACGAATAGTTCCATTCAGTCCATCGGAAATTGTAGTCATCGCCACCTCAGCAATTAGGGATGCCGAAAACAAAGATTGGTTCGCTCACCAAATCAAAGCCAACACCGGCCTTGACTTGCGAATAATTACAGGAGAAAAAGAGGCTGATCTGATTTTCAAAGGCGTTAAACTTGCCTTTGGTCAAATTGAAGATCATTCACTCATTCTGGATATCGGCGGTGGAAGCAATGAATTTATCCTGACTGAAGGTGATGTGCCGGTATGGAAAGAAAGTTTTCCTCTTGGAATGGCCCGTATCATTGAACAGATACCTCCCTCCGACCCCATTACTACGGACGAAATTCAGCAAATCGTTCACTGGTTCGAAAGCCGACTTGAATCACTTTGGCAACGCATGCAAAATGGTCCTATTTCAATGTTGATAGGTTGTTCAGGAGCTTTTGATTCCCTGGCCGATATCATAGATCAAACAGATGCAGGGACCAAAACACGCATGAGGCAAAACATAACGCTTGCTGATTTTCACCGCGTCTATGAGCAGCTGATTGCCTCCACAACGGCTGAAAGGATGAATATAAAAGGGTTGGAATCCATCCGCGTCGAAATGATGGTACCCTCGGTGATCTTTATCAAAATGGTCATCGAAAGGTTAAACATTCAACGTATCGTACAAACCGATTATGCCCTTCGCGAAGGCGTTCTGTATGAACGAATTTTTAATCCAATTTCCGCCTATTGATTTATTCTTTTGAACCAATCAATGATTTATTTTTTGTATATTTGTAATCCACTCCTTTCACTATTGGGTACAAAACCTTCCGATTTAATTTACGTTTTACAGCATCCTGTTTCCCTGCCACCAAGGCCCTACCGACGCCCTACCAAGGTCTTTGTAAATAAGTAGCCAATAGGTATCTCACAGGTTTGTGAACCTATTAACTACCTATTAGGTACCTATTATCTACCTATTATTTACCTATTATCTACCTATTTACTCAGGCTTTGATAATGAGCGGGTAGCACCCCTATAAGGTTCAAAATATGGAGCGATGGATAAAGATTAAAGATTGCAAGTTTAACAGACAGGGGAACCGGCATAATCAAAGATTAAATAATGGCTCCATAGCCCACCAGCAACTCTTATTCGGGTACAATCCGATCGTGAAAAACAGTTATTTCCCGTGAAATACGATTAATATTGATGCTGTCTTGTGAAAAATAGTTATTAATTAAAATACGAATTAATTAAAATACGAATTAAACGAATTAAGACGAATTTCACGAACGTACGAATTTCACGAAGCGGAAGGATAATAAGTTTAGGCTAATTATCTGAACCATTTATTCGATTAACGATTAACGATTATTGATTAACGATTAACGATTTAAAATTGATCGCCCCAAATCCGTGTAATCCGTGTAAATCCGTGTAACCTAAATTAACGTAATCTGGATTAAAACTACTAAATTTGCGAACCATTTTCAGGATAAAATTATAAAAAATGTCTAGAATATTAGTGATTGATGACGAACGAAGTATACGTAATACTTTGAAAGATATATTGGAATTCGAGAAATACCAGGTTGAAGTAGCCGAAGATGGGTTTAAAGCCTTAGAACTGATTAAATTGACGGACTACGATGTGATTCTGTGTGATATAAAAATGCCGGGAATGGATGGCATCGAAGTACTGCAAAAGATTGAACAGATGAAACCAGACACGCCCGTTGTGATGATTTCGGGCCACGGCAACATTGATACAGCCGTTGAATCGATCAAAAAAGGAGCATTCGACTTTATTGAGAAGCCTCTCGATCTTAACCGGTTACTGATCACTCTGCGCAATGCAATGGACAAATCGAACCTGATTACCGAGACGAAGGTTCTACGCAAGAAAGCGGGTATACGGTACGAGATGATAGGTGCTTCGCCTTCAATCCAAAAGGTGATTGATATGGTCGACCGTGTAGCACCTACCGATGCACGTGTATTGATTACAGGCTCAAACGGAACTGGTAAGGAACTGGTGGCTCGACGCTTACACGAAAAAAGCAACCGTTCAGAAGGTCCGTTTATTGAAGTCAACTGCGCCGCTATCCCTTCTGAACTGATTGAAAGTGAACTGTTCGGTCATGAGAAGGGCGCCTTTACCTCGGCCATCAAACAGCGTAAAGGTAAGTTCGAGCAGGCAACCGGAGGAACTATCTTCCTGGACGAGATTGGCGATATGAGTCTATCGGCACAAGCCAAAGTGCTGCGGGTACTGCAGGAGAGTATTATTTCGCGCGTGGGCGGCGATGTACAGATTAAAGTGGATGTGAGGGTGATTGCCGCGACAAACAAGAACCTTGCCCACGAGATCGAAATTAACGCCTTTCGAGAGGATTTATACCACCGGCTGAGCGTCATCCTGATTCATGTGCCCGATTTAAACGACCGCGTTGAAGATATTCCGCTTCTGTGCAACTACTTTTTAGATCTGATCTGTACAGAATATGGCATACCACCCAAAACCATGGAGGAAGATGCCCTTGCCGAACTCCAGAACATACGCTGGACAGGCAATATACGCGAATTCAGGAATGTCATTGAACGACTGATCATTCTGTGTGATAAAACCATCACAAGGGATGATGTGCTGATGTATGCAACGACGAAGAAATGAGAAGGTGAGAAGGTGAGAAAGTGAGAAGGTGAGAAAGTGAGATTAACGATTAACGATTAACGATTAACGATTAACGATTAACGATTAACGATTAACGATTAACGATTAACGATTAACGATTGCGTGCCGATCATTTGACATACAAGTTTAACGAAATTAAAAATAAGAAATAAGAAAAAAGGAGTGGCGGAGTAATTTTATGGTAGAAGCAATCCGTGTAATCCCCTTTAATCCGCGTAATCCTATTCAAACCATAAATTTCATTAGCCGTTTTATGTCATAGTGCAGAACAAGTCAGTAATTGGGTTGTTATAATTTTCGTAACACATACAATGTATGAATTACGAAATTGAACCTCTGAATACGGTTAGGTTACGTTATGTCATGGCGTGCTGAAAAATTGAACATTGTGTAATATTTTCTCTAACTGTATTTCAGAGGTTTTATGTGTAAATAGTTTCCTTGTGTACTTTTCGTATAATATAGGCATACTAAATAGTGGTCATTAATCGCAACATAAGAAACCAAGCAATCTATCAATCAGGTATTTATGTGGGATTGCTTCGTGCCTCGCAATGACGGGTATTCGGCTAGTAGAACCTTGATGTAAGCACCTACAATCTAAGCATTGAATCGTCATTGCGAGGCACGAAACAATCCCACATAATTAATGATATTAAAGGATGGGCGGCCACACAGATAATTTTAAAGGATGGGCGGCCACACAGATAATTTTAAAGGATGGGCGGCCACACAGGGCCGCCCCTACGGGATCATTACAGCAGGGAATTCACCAAAAATCATTTACTTTCATTTTGAATGAGCCAAATAATATCGAGGGTTAGCATTGAATCGACACTTATTTTGTTCATGATTGCTTTCCTTTTAATGTCTTCCATCCATTTTGAATCCGTTAAGATATACTGGCGCTTGATTTCCATTTTACGTAGAAATTCAGCATCATGAAGAGGCTTCTTTTGAATTCCCTTGTATAAATTGTAAGCGTTTTCAATAAAGCCCCATCCCAAATCAGGTATAGTAGCTTCGGTGGCCATTAAAATAATAATATCATGTTTTTCAATTTCCTCTTTCAAATTAACCTGGCTGGTCATCAGGCCATTTTTGTAAAAATCAGGATATACTTGCTGATTATAAAACCAAAAATGGTCATTCGATACTGCCTTTGTAAAGCTTGTCCCATACATGGGCCAATAATAACTATCTGCAACGACCAGAGCTGATGGTTTTATTTTACCTTCGTCTGATTCTACCTGAATATCAGGATAGGCCATTTTATTACTTCGGAGATAGAATATAAGATTCATTCCACTAGCGATATCATAATCAGTTCCCTTTGCATTTTCCAATTTTATATCTTTCCAATATAAATTGGGCATGTCAATATTTCTGATTTTTTCTATGTATCTTATCATTGAATCTGCTGCCAGACATGTTCCATAAGTACTCCAATGAATTCCATATTTGGGATACAAGGGGTATTTTGAGGTGCTTTTATTGTCAATAAAATATTGGTTGAAATCAATATAATTCAATCCATATTCCTTTGCCAATTTAACATGGTATTCAACATTGGTTTTGCCTCTTTCTTTTATAAATTCATCGGGAAAATATTCAGGAAAAAACGAACCTTTTCCAGCAGCAAAAACAACGATAAGCGTTTTATTTAACTGATTCAATGTATCCTGAAGAAATTTCAAACGTTCTATTCGATGTTTAATGCTGTCAATACCAATAAAGTCGGTTCCATAATACGCTTTGATATAATTTTCCTCATATAAATAATTTTTCTTACCGATGATTACTCCATTGGCCTTGGCTATATTAAACAGGCTAAAAGCAATTTGATTATTAACCCGTATGAATGAACTCCTAAAACCGAAAGTTTCATTTAAATACTTTTCTTCTGATAATTGATAGTCACCACTGAACCAATCTTTGAAACTGAAATATTTTTTTTCTGTTTGAACAACAGATCCACTCAATCCTAATTTATGAGATCCTAACTTGTTCTTAATGAGAGGCAGAATCAATAGAATTAGAATAATTATAAATAAAGTACCTCGTATTTTGGTTGATTGATCTTTCATAATTAAAACCTAAAATAAATAAATGGATTAAATCCAAATGCGGTAATTGAGCTGATGGATATAACTATAAGCAGGACAACAATTAGAGAGGTGGCATAGTGGCGTCTATTTGAATAGCCATTAAAATAGACCGAATCCTGAATAACTTGTCCCCTTTGGGAATAGGTAAAGAATGCAAAGAAAATTGCAATGACAAAAAAGGTATAAAACTCCAGCTCGAAAGTACGGGTATTTGTAAAATCGAAAGCAAACAATCGCTTGATAAACACAAAAGCATCGGATACTTTCTCAACGCGGAAAAAGACCCAGCCGACCGCAACAATAAAAAAGGTAATTATGGTACTAGGCAACTTACCAATTTTGTCATATATTTTACTCAGGAAACTTCTTTCAAGTACTAAAAACAGGCCATGATAAGCGCCCCATAAAATAAAACTCCACGATGCTCCATGCCATAAACCCGAAGCAAGGAAAACGATCCATAGGTTAAAATATAATCTCCCGTTCGATGAAACTCTATTTCCCCCTAAGGGTATATATAGATAATTACGCATCCATGCGCCCAATGTAATGTGCCAGCGCTTCCAAAATTCAGTTATACTTCTGGAGATATATGGGTTATTAAAATTCTCAGGAAATTTGAACCCTATCATTTTGGCGATACCTATGGCCATATCTGAATAACCAGAAAAGTCGAAGTATATCTGAAATGTATAAGCCAAAATACCAATCCATGCTGTGTAGGTATCTAAACCGGCATAATTCATGGCAAAAATATTATCTGCCTGAAGCCCCATGTGATTTGCAATGATCACTTTTTTAGCGAGCCCAATACCAAAGCGGTAAAATCCAGCCAGCCTATTGTCGATGGTGTCATTTTGAGAACGATCGGTAATTTGATCCGCCAAATCATGGTATCGAATAATTGGTCCGGCAATTAGTTTAGGGAACAGAATAATATAAAGCTGGTAGTCCCAGAAATTATGCAATGGTTTGTGGATGCGTCTGTAAACATCAACTACATAAGTGATTGTTTCAAATGTATAAAATGAAATCCCGATGGGTAAGACTAATTTGGTCCACTGAATATTTTTATCGCCAAACACAGAGAGGAGTGTATTAACATTCTCAATGAAAAAGTTTGAATATTTAAAGTAAACCAACAGGCCCAAATTCATTGAAACCGACAATGTAAGCAATAGACGTCGATTTCGGCTGTTCTGGAGCTGGGACATCCATTTCACCAGGTGGAAATCAACAAAGGTAGTCCCTAATATTACAAAAATAAATTTGGGCGCCCCCCAACTGTAAAAGAAAATACTAAAGATAAGAATGACGATATTTTTGTATTTTTTACCGACAAAGTAATAGGTTAATAGAAATGCCGGAAGAAAATAGAGTAGAAAAACGATACTGCTGAAAACCATATTTATTGTTTTTTAAGATGCTTAAGCGATTGCATAATTTGGTTTAAATTTAAAGTAAAAATATGAGGCAGCTAAAGTAATATTCTGATTGATGCGGTGAACAAATAATTTATTTAAAATGTAATTGGAAATGAGAAAAAGGGAGAAACGAATCGATATGCTAAATTCTTAGATACGCTTAGGCTTCATTGTGTCCTACATTTCTTAGAATTTGAACCCCTTATAGAAATATCTAACCGTATTTCAGAGGTTTTATGTCAAAATACTTTCCACTTGTTCTTTCTGTTTATAGAAATCCAATTATCTTTACCGAAAAAATATAAGAATGATTAATGCCACAATGGTTGTGTGGCAAAACCTAAAAATAAGCAATGGTATTTAAGAAAATGACTCACTTTTTTTGTCTATTTTACCAAACAAAAACGGGACACAAATTAATTGATACAATGAAATTATTAAAGATTTTAAAACCTAATTTACCCTATATTATCGCTTTTATTGTAGTATTGATCTCGATTAATTCGATAATGGATACTAAACTTTGGAAGACTAAACAAGTCATCCAATCGGATGTGGTTTCCTATTATGGCTATTTGCCAGCGACTTTTATCTATCATGATTATACACTTCAATTTGTCGATAAATATACAGGCCCTCATCAGTTTTTATTATATCCAAAAGTGGTTTCTAATGGAGGAAGAATTTTTATAACCTCTATGGGAATGTCGTTTTTATATGCTCCTTTCTTTTTTGCAGCCGATTATTACGCTCAGCAATCAAATTTTGATGCGGGAGGATATTCTGAACCTTACCAGGTGTCAGTAATCATTTCGACAATATTCTTTTTTATTCTTGGTTTATTTTTTTTATGCAAAATATTGTTGCACTTTTTTAATCCTTATATCAGTGCTTTGGTTGTATTGATTACTGCTATAGGTTCAAATTTATTCTATTATGCAACATTTGAACCAGGGATGTCTCATTTATATAGTTTTTCGCTCATAACAATGTTTATTTGGTTTACAGTTAAATGGTTTCAGAATCAAAAGCCGATTAATACCATCCTTCTTGGCCTGTTGATTGGGATAATTTCCCTGGTTCGACCAACGAATATTATCGTGGCACTGTTTTTCATTTTTTATGACATTAAAAGCTGGAATGATGTGATCAATAGAGTTCGTTTTTTCCTATCCAAAATCAACCATATAATTCTTATTGCAGTCTTATGTTTTTTAGTTTGGCTTCCACAGTTTCTATATTGGAAATCAATAACCGGTTCATTTTTGTTTTACTCTTATGGTGATGAAAATAATTTCTTTTTTAATAATCCACAGATTATAAACGGATTGTTTAGTTATAGAAATGGTTGGTTGGTTTATTCTCCGGCAATGATTTTCTCTGTTTTAGGAATATTTTTTCTTTGGAAAACTCTAAAAGAATTGCGACTTGCTTTAACTGCAATATTTTTCGTTTTTATCTATGTGATATTTTCCTGGTGGTGTTGGTGGTATGGCGGATCTTTTGGAAATCGCGCCATGATTGATATTTATGGGTTGCTGGCATTATCGATGGGTGGATTTTTTACTTATATAAACTCCCTCAAATTCAAATGGATAAATTATCCAGTTATATTTCTGGCCTTATTCTTAACTATCGTAAACATACATCATATCAATAAACGTAGAAATTTCTCAATTCATTATGACTCAATGACCAAAGAAGCCTTTTGGGATTCCTATTTAAAAAAACGACCTAGTCCAACATTTGAAAGCAAGCTTCGCGCCCCAGATTACAACAAAGCACTGAAGGGAATCAATGCGTATGCAGATGAAAATATAGAAATCAAATAAAACAGCAAATAATGATTGCCGTAATTATACCAAGCTACAAAGTTAAAAATCATATATTAGATGTCTTGGAAGCGATTGGAAGCGAGGTTTCCCGTATCTATGTTGTGGATGATGCCTGTCCAGAAAATTCTGGAAGATTTGTTGAAGAGAATACAACGGATTCAAGAATTAAAGTGATTTATAACGAAATAAACAAAGGTGTTGGTGGAGCAGTTATGTCGGGTTATCAGCAAGCCATTATTGATGGTGCAAGCATCATTGTAAAATTGGATGGTGATGGACAGATGAATCCGGATTATATTGCAAAATTAATTTTACCCATTGAAAAGGGGGAAGCCGATTATACAAAAGGGAATCGCTTTTTCGATATCGAAAAGCTACTGGTTATGCCAAGGGTAAGATTGATTGGAAATAGCTGCTTATCTCTGATCAACAAAATGGTTACCGGTTATTGGAATATTATCGATCCTACCAACGGTTTTACTGCAATACATGTTGATGCACTAAAACTTATTCCTTTGCATAAAATCAACAACAGGTACTTTTTCGAATCCGATATGTTGTTCAGGTTGGCAGTTTTACGGGCAGTAGTAAAAGATGTATCTATACCAGCTTTCTATGGCAATGAAGAATCAAATTTAAATATCGGCAAAGTCATTTGGGAGTTTCCATTAAAGTATATGAACCGCTTTTTCAAACGTTTTTTTTACAATTATCTTTTACGCGATTTCAATGCTGGAACCATTCAAATATTGGGAGGTACCTTTGCAATAATTACCGGATTGGCTTTTGGTATCTATCATTGGATAAATAGTTATGAGGAAATGGTCGTAACACCAACCGGAACAGTTATGATTTCCATGCTTTTAATTATATTAGGCTTTCAATTGTTGCTGGGAGCTCTCAACTTCGATGTGCAAAATATTCCTAACAACCCAATTCAGAAACAATGAGCGATTTAAAATGTCCGGTATGTGACAATACCAAGTTTACGAAAAAATATACCCTGCGGCATATTGTCTATCAGTGCAATCATTGCAGTTTGCAACTATGCGCAGATGCCACATTTGATTCAAGCTTTCATTCGAGCTTAAATGAAACAGAACGAGAAAAAGCATTAAAAGGATTACGTAAAGAGAATTTCGAACAAATCGTCTCTTCCATTCAACAAATAAACCCTAAGGCCCAAGGACTTGAAATTGGCTGCGGTTATGGATGGTTTTTAGAAACTTGCAAAGAACATGCCATTCAATGTGATGGAGTTGAACCTGAAACCCGGTTTAATGAATTATACAGTGAAGGCGGGTTCCGAGTACGAAATGGGTTCTATCCCGACATCATAACTGAAAATGAAAAATACGATTTTATTATTTTCAATGATGTTTTGGAACATATCCCTGCTATCGATTCAACCATGTCAACAAATTATACTGCACTCAATGACAACGGGTTCTTGATAGTAAATTTACCAATACAGGAAGGGTTGTTCTATTTTTTCTCAAAAATTGCCTACCGATTTGGAATGAAGGATTTGCTGAATCGAATGTGGCAATTTAATTTCCATAGCCCTCATATTTTCTATTTCAAAAAAGAAAACATGCTTGGTCTCGGATCAAAACATGGTTTCAAGCTTCTAGAATCCTACAAGCTTAAAACCATTAAATTCTCCGACATATCAACCCGCATCAAACAGGATCAGAATCAAGGTTTTATGAAGTATTGGGTTTCTTTTATAGGTACAGTACTGTTGTATCCTTTCATGAGAGTTTACCCAGACATTTATTGTTTCATCTTCAAAAAAACGTAGAGTAAACGTAAGCAAAGAATCTAACGGATATACTTCAAGTAAATCGCTGTCGATCATCTAGAAAACCTTGGCTAATTTCAACAAAGTTAGAAACTCCTGGCTCCAATTAGTTTGCTGTTATGTCCAGTTTAACTTTTAATAATCTTACGAATTATTATATTATTCATATACTCAAGACGAAGAATGTAAATTCCAGGCTGGAAATCAGAAATATCATTCCATAAACTTTGTGATTTAAGAACTTGTTGTCCTTTGGAATTAAAGATTGCCATTCTAAACTTTTCAGATCCTATTCCCTTTATTTCAAATTGGCCGGTGGTGGGATTTGGAAATATAGTAATATCATTTCTTTCGATATTTTCAATATTTGTTGTTGAACCATCAGAAATGTAAACTCCTTCAGTAGTTGCAGCAAAAAGTTTATTTTGTATTTTTGTTAATCTAATTACTTGTCTATTTAAATTCATATTCTTCCAGCTTTCGCTTATTCTTTTTGAATACATTAATTCCTCTTCGCTGGAAACATATATTGTATCATCAAAAAAGAATGTAAATGAACCAGTAATATTACTCAACTTTTGTGATGAAGCTCCATTATCTTTAGACAAAAAAATGTCCCCTCCTCCTCCATAGATTATTGAATCTTTTCCAATATAATTCACAGTTGAAACCAGATGGAGTCCACCCATACCAGATGTACCAACCCAACTAAATTGATTTTCAGAAAAGCCGGCTCCCCAAGGAGTTCCAATATATACTCGTCCATTTGTATTAAAATCAATAGCTAAAATCGGCATATCTTCAGCTGGCGGATTTGTAATGAATTTTTGCCATGTTTTAGCACTATCTGACGAACAATAAATTCCTCCACCAGGACCAGAATATGGGCAAGTAGTTGCATAGATAATATTATTGTATGTTTTTAAATTACCAATCAATAAGTTGTTAATTGCAATCCTTTCCCATATTGAATTAATTGAGATTGCTTTATAAATGTCATGTCCACTTGTCCCTGCAATTATAGATTTGCCAATTTTAATCAAGGAATTTACAGACTCATCTTTAAGTGCAAACTGGGTCCAATGATTACCGTTGTCATAAGAAACAAATACTCCATTTTTTTCAACTCCTGCCAACAAAGTATCTGAATTATATTCAATTATATCTCTGACAATTTGATCTGAAATGCCAATTCCAGATTTCCAATTCTGAGCATTACAAATGAATGATCCAAAAATAACAATTAAGATTAATTTTATTTTTTTCATGTTAATATATTTTTGCCTTCGGATTTTATATTGCTAACTAATTACTCCAAAGTTACATTATTATTAGTGTTATATACTTATATTAATTATTTATTTTCATTCTTTTGGTATAATTCATTAACCTTTGTAAGGTTTTACCTAAATGTATAATTACAATTTTGCCAATTCAGTCATGTTTGTTTATTAATTAACAGGAGGCTTTGCAAAATCATAAAATCAAGTTTAAATAAACTTTCGCCGAACAATTTATTATCTATCTTTGTGCCACTTAAAATCTATACCTTACAAAATGAAAATTCGGTTCTCCAGGAAACAAATCCCATTGTTAATTCTCATTGGTTTTGGCATTTTGCTTTTCACCATGGGAATTCTTAACCATTACTTTTATCGGACTTATACCTACGATTATGCAAATTTTAATTTCTCGTTATGGGATTGGGCTCATTTTCGAATGCGTCCCATTAACATCTCTCCGGGCAATCTTTTACAGGAACATTTCTCTTTTACACTCATGTACTTTGTGCCAATCTACTGGCTAATGAACTGGATAACGCAAACCTATACTTTAATACTCATCCAATATACCCTGGTATTGATTGCAGGATGGTATTGCTATAAAATTATTAAGCTGAAGACGGATAATTTATGGTTGGGTGTCGGGATATTGGTCTATTATTTTACTCTTTTAGGCAGATATACTACTTTTGCCGCCGATTTTAACCTGGCAGTAATTTCAGCATGTTTTATTCCGATCTTTATTTATTATTTTGAGAAAAGAAAGTATTTAATTTCATTGGTCATTTTAATTCTTTCCCTGTTTTCAAGGGAAAATATTTCAATCTGGTTCGTGTTTATCTTTATAGTCCTGATTATAGAGCACCGGAAAGATAAAAAAGCAGTACTATATAGTCTGATTGGCATTGCAATTTCAATCATTTACTTTATTCTTTTATTTAAAATATTTATTCCCTCCGTTGAATCGTCTGAAAAATCATACACTCTGTTTGAATACTCGGCATTGGGAGCCACTCCCGGGGAGGCTTTCACATATATTATTAAAAACCCGATCGAGTCAACTAAATTGTTTTTCACCAATCATCTTAGTGACCCTGCATACGATGGGATAAAGGCAGAATTATATTGGGTGTACCTCATTTCCGGAGGGTTCGTTTTATTTCTCAGGCCACAATATTTGATCTGGTTTATCCCCATAGTTGCACAAAAGGTTTTAAATGATAACCCCTTTCGATGGGGAATTGCTACTTATTATTCCATCGAAATTGTAACCTTACTGCCGTTATCCGTATTTCTGGTCCTCTCCTCAATAAAATCCAAGTCAATACAAATCGGCCTTACTATCGCAGTTTGTATTGCTACAATTTTTATGACAATATACAAGTTGGATGCTAAAAACAATCGGGTACCAGGGTATTTGTTTCTTTCGAAACAAAAATTCTACGATAAGAGCTTTTTCACACCCCCTTTTAACATTAAAGGGGTCAATAATTTGTTAAAACAAATTCCACCAAATGCAAAAGTTTGCGGATCAAATATTCTATTACCTCATCTTGCCCAAAGGCAATTTATTTATTTTTTTCCTGATGTAAGAGATGCCGAGTACATTGTTTTTTCGGTATTTGATGATAATTATTTATTCTCTCATGAAATCAATGAACAAAATAGGATCAACTATCTTTCCGACCCCAATTGGAAAATTGTAGCCAAAGAATTTCCTGTATTCCTGCTTAAACTTAAAGGGACTTCCAATACAGACGAGATTAAAGTAAACAATAAGTGGAATCTTTCTGATACCCTTTTTTGTAATTATGAAAAAATAGACACCCTTAAAAGAACTATTCTTTTTGAAAACAACCAAAAGGCAGACACACTTATTTACCTTACAAGTGAGAAATCACACAGTGAAAGTCACAGTTTAAAGCTTACCGGTGAAAGTCCCTTCAATACTTCAATTAGAATGAAGGACATTGACCGTATAGCCTATCTCCAAATAAGCGCATGGTGTTATTGCGAAGAAAAGCATGCCAATATTGTTGCTTCAAGTGGAAAGGTTTTTTATATAAGCAGTAATACTTATGCAGAAGAAGTACCTTCTGGCTGGAAAAAGATTGTTCTCAACTTTTGGGTTCCTAAAGAATTAGATCCAAATGATTTTTCCGTTTACTTATGGAACAGTGGATCAAAACCTATTTATTTTGATGATTTGCAGGTAATTAAAAAATATATAGAATAAAACAACTTGAATTTTACAATGGAAAAAGGACAACAGATCATCTTTGATCATTTTGAAAGTATTGCTCCCAAGAGGGATAAATGGAAAAGAAGAAATACTTTTTATCAAAAAACAATTGAACGGCAATTTGCCTTTATCATACCTGAAGGTGCAACGGTTCTAGAACTGGGCTGCTCAACGGGCGATTTGCTGAATGCAGTAAAACCCGGCAAAGGTATTGGGGTCGACTTCTCGCCCACCGCCATAGAACTTGCCAAACGAAAATATCCACACCTTGAATTTTATCTGGCAGATGCAGTAGATTTTATGCCGGTAATTGAGATCGACTATATCATAGTTTCAGATTTAATTACCTCGTTATGGGATGTACAGGCATTCTTCAGACAGTTGAGGAGTTATGTTACCCCACGTACCAAGATTATTATTTCCAGTTATAACTATATCTGGGAACCGATGTTGAATTTGGGCGAAGTTCTGGGATTGAAAGCCAAACAGCCATTACAAAACTGGCTAACAATTAAAGACATAGAGAATATACTCCAGCTTGAGAATTTCGAGATCATCAAAGTGGAGAGAAAACTTCTTTTGCCAAAATATATACCCCTATTCAATCTCCTATTCAATAAGTTTCTTGCCAACCTGCCGGGAATAAACAGCCTTGACCTGATACAATTTATAAGCGTTCGGCCTGTCTATTCTGATCCCAAAGAATTTTCGGTCACCATTGTAGTTCCGGCACGTAACGAGATGGGGAACATGGAAAACGCCATCAAGAGAACCCCCAAATTTGGCTCTCACCAGGAGTTTATATTCATTGAAGGACATTCCAGCGACGGCACTTATGAAGAGATGCTACGCGTGCAAAAAGCCTATCCTGAGGTGGATATGAAAGTGATGAGGCAAACCGGCAAGGGTAAGGGAAATGCAGTACGTGAAGCCTTCGACGCTGCGACCTGCGACATATTGATGATCCTTGATGCCGACCTGACGACGCCACCCGAAGATATGCCCAAATTCTATGAAGCTTTGCGTAACAACAAAGGTGAATTTATCAACGGCTGCCGTTTGGTTTACCCAATGGATAAAGAGGCGATGCGTTTTCTTAATTATATGGGCAACAAATTTTTCGGTTGGCTATTCTCCTTCCTGCTGGGTCAACGATTGAAAGATACATTGTGCGGTACCAAGGTACTTTTTCGCGACGACTATAAAAAGATCACTGCTAACCGTAAATATTTTGGCGATTTCGATCCGTTTGGTGATTTCGATCTGCTTTTCGGTGCTGCCAAACTGAACCTTAAAATTACAGAGGTGATTGTACGTTACCGCGACCGTGAATATGGATCAACACAAATAAGTCGTTTCACTCACGGCTGGTTACTGATTAAAATGAGTCTGTTTGCCGCAAGGAAAATAAAGTTCAAATAAGTAAACTTACGCTTGAAGACGGATATAGAATAAAAAAAATAAGGAATAAGAAATAAGAAATAAGAAATAAGGAATAAGAAAATATAGACTATCGGAGTAATCCTTCCTTATTTCTTATTTCTTATTTCTTATTCGATATTAAAGAAAGAAAAGAAAGAAATAAGTAATAAGGAATAAGTAATAAGAAATAAGGCGGTACAATTGTCGTAGGCTATTCGTGTAATTCGTTTTAAATTCGTATAATTCGTACCTTCATGTAATTCGTTTTAAATTCGTGTAATTCGTACTTAACTATGAACGCATTCAATAAAAAATTCAACATAGCGATTATTCCTATATTGCTATTGGGTTGGGGAATTTTCCTGATGACATTTTATGATCCGTTTTATTCAAGGTCACAAGATCCGGAATATCCCTATCTGATCAACGGTCTGAATTGTGCCACACTTAATTTCAATTACATCGGACATATTGACCATCCAGGTACACCTTTTCAGGTTTACAATGGAATAATGATACAAATTACCCATCTGATCTCAGGGAATGGATCTATGGTTCAGGATGTTTTTGCACGTCCTGAACATTACTTAAATGCCATTTCAGCATCTATGTTTTTGATTCAGGCATTCCTGATATTTCTCGTAGGACTATTTGGGTTCAAGCGAAAAATACCTTTCTGGCAAATTGCATTGTTGCAAGCAAGTTTCTTATTTAGTGATGTGTTGATGTATTTGTGTTCCAGGGCAAATCCTGACCGCTTTTTCATGATTGCCGGGTTGATTTTCATTATAATTTACCTTAAACATGGATACGAGAACCGATCGCCCCTCAAATTTGCACTATGGAGTGGAACCGCAATGGCCTTGGGGATGGCCACCAAATTCAATTTCCTTCCTGTATTGATCTTACCCTTGTTGTTAATCGATACCAATAAAAACAGGCTAATCTATGCAGGCTCAGGAATTGTTTCCTTTTTTATATTAATCTCCCCCATCATTGACAAGTTCGATGACTATTACCGTTTTCTGAAAAGTATTTTTAGCCATGATGGCTTGTATGGCAGCGGCGATGCGAATGTAATGAACTTTCAGAAAATGAAAGACAGTACATTCGATATTTTCAAGCTGAACCCCGAACTGCTAATTCTTATTATCGCTTTGGTTATCTTGATTTATATTGCCATCCGTAAACAGGATGAAGAAGGAGAAGAAGCAGAAGGAATGAAAGGATATATCTACTTATTTGCAGGTTATCTCCTCATTATCGCCATACAAATTCTGCTGGTTTCGAAGCATTTCAAAAACTATTACCTTGCTCCTACCTTTATCATTTATGGTTTCATATTCTTCACTATTTCAAAGTTCCTTTCGCGAATAATGAAGCACAACAGTCGCCTGATATTGGTTTGTAATATCCTGCCCGTCCTGTTTATTGTGTTTATGGCTGTAAAAGTTAAACGCGAATTACCTGGTATCGCAAAGGGAATTGAACTACAAAATAAAACCCGTGCATTCATTTATAATGAGATTTCGAAAGATGATATCTGGTTTATTGAACCCACCTGGGAAAGCGGCCCTCATGTTGAAAATGCGATTGTGTACGGACTCAGTTATTGTGGACACCGCGATCAATACGCTTCCCAGTTAAAGGCTGTAAACCCGAATATCATTACTTATGAAGGTAATAACGCTGAGGTAAAACTATGGCGTTGTGCACCCATTAGTCTTGATAGCATGGTGGCTACGGGAAAGAACATTTATATTTATTCGACTCCGGGAAGAAATGCTCCGGTATTGTTGAAAATGGTTCAGGAATCTGCTTCCAGAAACCAGTTTCAATTGTTGGTTGATACGGTTTTTTCAAACAAAGATTTACAAGCTGACATTATAAAGGTTAAAGTAACGAATCCATCCTCCAATTGGAAAGTAAAAGCTCCTGCTGCAATTAATAAACAGAAGATTGATAAGTTTATTCAAAGTATTAAAAACACACCTGAGTGGCTTGAAAAGGTTAGAAAGAAAGCAGTTGAAAAGAATATTTCACTCGATTCAATGATCATGCTGGATGCGATCTATATGTCAGAGCAAGAAAAATAACAGATTGCACGGATTAGAGCGGATTACACGGATTGGATTCCGATCGTTTAAGGGTCTTTTATTCCCATTTTGATTATTGCTCACGCAGTAATCAAAATGGGAATTTTGGTATGTTTCAATTACTCCAATTACGTAAATCGAGTAAATGGAGTAATTGGAGTAAATATCGGACCACGGAAAAGATGAATTGTATTGATGAGTCCACTCCGAAAAGTCAATAAATAAAAGTTGCCACTAAGACCCTAAGACCCAAAGTTACACAAAGTATTAATTATGTGCTATTTACTCTTAGTGTAATTTTGATGCTTAGTGACTTAGTGGCAAGATTAGACTTTTCGGAGCGGACTCATTGATTGAAATGTGGAATTGAAATAGTTTATTAGGAATCTAATTACTCAAACATAGATAAAATTTTCGTTGAATTATTCAAAAAGGCAAATGACTTTGAGTTTTGCATAGAGCATTTTAAAAGAGGTTGAGTAATTAAGTTCATTTTCAGCTATTTATGATTTTTTTATTTCATTCAATTTCAATGAAATAATGATAAGGTTTTTGATTTTTCAGACATACGTAAAACTTTCGTAAAATTATTCAAAAAGGCAATTGACTTTGAGATTTGCATAGAGCATTAAAAAAGAGGTTGAGGAATTGAGTTCATTTTCAGACATTTATGATTTTGTTATTTCATTCAATTTCAATGAAATAATGATAAGGTTTTTGATTTTTCAGACATACGTAAAACTTTCGTAAAATTATT
>Ga0209724_1001744_pt1 | contig 19353 bp, 17 predicted proteins | sample grotaG_FD_184143 | JGI IMG/M metagenome (GOLD analysis project Ga0209724, IMG submission 184143) | Glacier valley bacterial and archeal communities from Borup Fiord, Nunavut, Canada, to study Microbial Dark Matter (Phase II) -... | ecosystem: Environmental > Aquatic > Freshwater > Ice > Glacier ...
AAGCAACTGTTTTCCAACAGAAAAGAAGTAAAGTATTTAAATTTTATGTATTTCAACAATATTTTTTGAAACTATCTGGCGCGGTTTATCGTTAATAGAGTTGTTTAAATTAGGTTAATAATTTAAACGTGAAACTTTAGGTAAATTATTTGCTCTCAGGTTTCGCAAATAAAGTCTTAAAAAATTGGAAAAATTCAGTATTGTGACTGACAATAGCGAAGCTATATAAAATATATTATAAATCATTAATTTTACTTTAAATAATCAACTATAAATCGAAAATTACAACACAACCAAAAACTTGAAATTTAAAAAAACAAACATAATCAAATTAATTATGTTTTGCTAAAATATTTTTCAAACGAAATAGAATACATTTTCACATTTCAATATTTTGCTATTTAGTTAACAATTGAAGAATTAAACTCATTGAATTTATTTAGACCAAAGTTAAATAACTGTAGTTTTAGAGAAATACAAAAAATTTAAAATGTGATTGAAATACCTTAAAAAATAGTTGCAAACAAATATAAAAAAAACAAAATGAAAAAAAATCCAACAGCTTTTAGTACAGTTTTACTGTGCGCCATTACTGTACTTTTATTGAATTGTAGTAAAGACAATGTCGAAACGGACTCCCAGACCTTCAATTATTCCAAATTTACCGATGCCAGAGATGGTAAAGCTTACCAAACAATTAAGATTGGTAATCAGGAATGGATGGCTGAAAATTTGGCCTTTGAAACAGATAGTGACTCATGGATCTATTGGAATGACAAAAATGACGGCGTCCAATATGGTCGTCTATACACATGGGATGCAGCACTTCAAGCAGTACCACCAGGCTTTCATTTACCCACAGATGCAGAATGGAAACAATTAGAAATAAATTTAGGAATGAGTCAAACCGAAGCAAACGGAATCAGTTTTAGAGGTACAAAAGAAGGAACATTATTAAAAGCCAAAAGCAATTGGGCTGATGATGGAAATGGAACTAATGAAAATGGTTTTTCTGCACTTCCTGGAGGATTTCGATCTAATGCTGGAAGTTATTTAGGAATTTACTGGCAAGGATATTGGTGGTCAGCAACTGAAAGCGACAAAACAAATTCTTGGATTAGAATTATAGCAAATAACAATTCCAAAGTTGGAAGAAATATTAGTTTTAAAGGGGATGCCTATTCAGTTCGTTGTGTAAAAAATGACTAAAATTATGATGCTAATAAATTCAATAAATTGTGAGTAATCGAAGTAGCTATTTTATTACAAAAAGATTTAAACGAAGAAATAACTTATTAAAATGATCTCTTCGATTCGACAATGGAAAGAATTCATAATGAGCGATCTATACAGGTATGAATCAAAAAATAATTGGCAGTCTTTCGTAAAATCCTACATAATAAATGAAGGTTTTAGGTACAGTTTTTGGTTGAGAACAAATAACTATTTGGGAAATATTAAAGGGAAGTTTTTTTTACAGCCTATATATTTCTTTAGTAAAGTTGTCCAAAGACGTTTGAAATATAAGTTCGGAATTCAGATTCATTCATATGGAAAAATTGACAAAGGATTGCACATAATACACTACTCCGGGATTTTTATAAATGGGAATGTCGTAATTGGAAAAAACTTCACAATATCACAAGGAGTTTCTATTGGAGTAACAAACAGAGGCCTAAAGAAAGGAAACCCTTTCATTGGTGATAATGTTTATGTTGGGCCAGGAGCTAATATAATTGGAAATGTAACTATTGGGAATGATGCGGCTATTGGTGCAAACGCAGTTGTCACAAAGGATTTGCCTCCTTTTGCAGTGGCAGTTGGTGTACCAGCAAAGATTATCTCCTATGACGGATCCGAACAATATGTGAATAATCGGATATAATAAAATTTGAAGAAAGAGCATTATCTGTTTTACTAGATCTTAAAGAAATAAAAATATGCTGTTAATAACGACTTAATAAATCAAGGTGAAACTCTCTTGAGAAGGCCGTTGACAAATATTTTTGATAAAAAACAACTATGAAATTTCGAATTTTTGACAAATGGTATACAAATATTAAAAGAATTGAAAAATATCGAGTTTATCTTAAATCATCAGTTTTATATTTAGGTTCTTCAGTCTTATCTGCCGCAATAAGTATTGCAATAAATCCTTTAATGGCAAAAAACCTCTCTCCTGAGGATTACGCAATTATTGGATATTTCACATCTTTTCAATTGTTACTGTTGCCTTTGTTAAATTTTAATCTTATCACATACTATTTAAGAAATTATTATAAAATTCCCGATGAAAGGAGAACTATCGTGGCTGATACAATACTTATATCGTCTTTAATTTATGGGGTACTTTCATTATTCGTTAGTCTTTTCCTTTTTTATATTTATTTCCAAATTTCAAAAATATCATTTGATTTTTATCCATTTGCGTTGATAGCGTTTCTACCGGTCTTGCTAAATAATTTTATTACCTTTTATCTGGTTAATTGTAGATTAAAAAGAGAAGCCATTAAATATGCAAAATTAAATATAACAAATTCAATAATACTTGCCACAATTTCAATAATACTGGTTGTTTATTATAAACAAGGAGCAATTGGAAAATTGAATTCGGTTTTAATCGTTTCACTATTTTACTCTACATATTGTTTTGTAAAAAGTCTAAACAAGTGGCAGTTTGATTTTTCTGTTTTAAAAGATGCAATAAAATTCTCCTACCCCCTAACATTATCTGCATTATTGTGGTATTTTTTTACAGGCTATGACCGCGCATTGCTTGTAGGACTAAATGATAACAATACCTTGGGAATATATAATGTTGGGCTTCAAATCGCATCAATTTTAACAGTATTTTATACTGCAATAAGTCAAACATTTGAACCCGATATTTATAAGGCAATTGCAGAAAACAACAATAATAAATTAGTAAAATTATTTAGTGCTATTATTGGAATAAATGCAATACCTAATATTCTCTTCATAATTTTCGCCCCCCTAATTATAGGCTTATTAACAGCTAACCGATATTTAGAATCCACGACATATTCACAAATATTTGCACTTAGAAATATTACAATGTCATTTTATTATATGGCAATAATGGTTGTTGTTGGATATGGCTATACAAAACAGGAGTTCATAATTCGATTATCTGCTACAATTCCAATTATTATTTTCATGAAATTATTAGTGAGCAATTATACATTTTATGGAGCAGCTTGGAGCCAGGTAATTGCCTTCTTAATACTTGCTATTCTATTATTTCTTTTTATTCATTTCAGAATAATCAAAGCAAAAGCCATAAATAATGCATAATAAATCAACAAAATATTTTGTCATAGAATTAGAGTTGAACTTTAAGTACGTATGTATTTGTTTTTCTAATAAGAAACATCATTAAGTTATGACTGAAAATATTTGGACAATAGTTAAAAATGAATTCATACTATTACTACTTTGTTTTACTTTCTTTTTAGATCCTCCAACGTACGGTGTATATCCAATTTTTCTAATTCCCTTATATCTTGTTTTAAATTTCGATTTAGTTATTAAGAACATTGACAACAAAGCAATATTTATATTATTATTTTCTATTTCCTACATAATAATCTACTCCTTGAATCCGACTGGAGGCTATAGTCTAATAGCCATCTATTTTGCATTTTTTGCGGTTTATATGATTGGGAAGATTTTATCGAAAAAGTATCAAGCAAGTAATGTTTTTTATTTCTTATTTGCATTTTTAATGTTGAGTGACTTATTAATACCAGCAATATCTATTGTAAATAATATAGTTAAATCAGGATTCACTGGTGGTAGGAATATGACTCTATTATGGGATCCAAATATTGAATATGCAGCAACTGGTTTAGCAGGACATTTTATACTGAGCATAACAGCTTTCAGTACAATATTTGTACCTAATACAACAAAATTCGAAAACAGAATGAAGCTGTTATATGGAGCTATTTTTATAATATCACTATTATGCATTCTAAGACTAGCAAGTAAAACTCAGATAATTATCCTAGCTATTACGATGCTAATAACAATTATATATTTAATACCAAAGCAACCATTTATAAAAACGTTTGGTCTATTTACATTGATCACAACGATAATTCTTGTTATATTCTACTTAAAATCTATTGATTCAGTATTATTTAATGAATACAATCAAAGGGCGGAGAGAGAAGACCTTAGTTATACGTTAAGCGCCAGTGGAAGAACTGATATATGGTCCAGATCTATTGGGAATATATTTACTCATCCACTAGGTTGGGAGGCTCACGAATTTGGAAATTTCCAATATTCGCATAATTTATGGCTTGATGCAGCACGTGTGGCCGGTATCATACCATTAATTTTCCTTGTAATTTTTACTATTCAAAGTATTTCACTAATTTTAAAGGTAATAAGATCTAGCAACTATTTTTTTAATATAAATGTAGCAAGCGCATTTATTGGATTAATGGCTATATTTTTTGTTGAACCAATAATAGAAGGACTACCTAGTGCCCTTATAATTTTCTGTTTTCTAATTGGCTATTTAACCGGATTTCTTGAAGTAAGAACGGAAAAACCAAAATATACAGATTCAGAAGTGGATTTAACATCCTAACGGGATCCAGCCAAATTCGAATTCTTTATTGTAAAGATAATTGACAAAATTAAAACTCATCAATAAATATTTATGACAGAGGGAATAAGTGTAATAGTACCTGTTTATAACAGCGAAAAATTTATTTCAGAATGCATCCAAAGCATTTTATCACAGGAATATAACGGAAAAATCGAAATAATTATATCCGACGACGGCTCAACCGATAGATCTCTAGAAATAGCCCAATCATACGGCGAAAAAATTATTCTCGTTAAAAAACCAAATGATTGTAAAATTCAGGGTGCATCAGGGGCACGAAATAGGGGACTCGCAATAGCATCACATAACTACATAAGCTTTTTAGATTCAGATGACTATTATTTACCTCGTCATTTAAAGATAATGACCGAAACTTTAGATAAAAACAAGGAACTAGGCTATGCTTTCTGCCGATCGATGAAAGAGTATACCGATTCAAATGGCAGGAGAGTACTAACAAATTGGACAAGGGAAAGAATGTCTGTATTAGATAGGGATTATCACGTTTTATATCGAAGTAATTGTATAAATACAAACGTAGTTATAGCAAGAAGTGAGGTCTTCAAAAAAATTGGAGTATTTAATACTAAATTGAGCAACGGCGAAGATAGTGAAATGTGGATGAGAATGGGCGAACAATTCAAACATCAATTTGTCAATAATAATGGTGCTGTATATCGTACAAGTCATGGATTAGGTCAGTTAACAGCTAATTCCATAATACAAAAAAAAAGGTGTTCTGAAAAAATACTAGCTGAGGCCTTTGCTAGAAATTATACAAACCCAAATTGCGATAAGATGAGAATATTTCTAATTATAAGAGCATTAATTTATGAGAAAATGAAACTTCGAAATAGTAAGATTGGAATAATTTTAACACACCTGATAGTAATGTATAAATTATTTCACATTTCACCTTCTATCTTTTTAAGGTTCTTAATTCGCATTTAATTCATAGAAAATTATATTGATTAAAATGAGAATTGCATTAATTACTAGTAATCCATTTCCAATAGGAAATGTATCCACAAATCGTTTTACGACTTATTGCAAATCACTCGCAGAAAAGGGTATATTCGTTAAAGTATTGATCTTACATCCATCAAAAAGTGAAGAGGCTAAGTGTAATGCATCTTCTGGCATATATAAAAATATTTCATATCAGAATTTGGCCCGTTACGCTTATTGGTCGTACAAGACAAACAGAATTAAGAAAATAATCACTCTTCTTATAAGCTTATTTCGATCAATAAATGTCCTAAGAAAAGACCAAATTGATACAATCATAATAGTTCAAGACAACATCTTAATTTACTTCTTCTATTGGCTATTTTGCTCATTTTATAGAATTAAACTTATACTAGAAAAAAATGAATACCCTTTTGGGTATTTAAACTTCAACAAAATTGAAAAATATTTCCAAAATATAAAGTATCGTTTCTTTGATGGCTTTATCATTATGACTGAGGAATTAGTCAAGTATTATTCAAAAGTTAAAGCCTCAAAAGCTTATATTTTTCTATTACCAATGTCGGTTGATGGTGCCCGTTTTGCCAATCTTTCTCAAAATTTAGTCACCGAAAAATATATTGGCTGCACATTCGGATATCATAATAGAGATGGATTAGCTGATACATTAAAAGCCTATCTACTTTATAAAAATATCATGGGTATTTCCTCTTATAAACTCTGGATGATCGGAGATTTTAAAAATCTAATCAACAAAGATGAAATTACCAAAATAATAGAGGATAATAATTTAGAAGCAGATGCGTTATTAAAAGGGCCGTACAGATCTGATAAAATTCCGCAGATATTATTTGATGCTGAATGCCTAATAACAACACCACAGAAATACACATCTGGAGGTTTTCCAACCAAACTCGGTGAATATCTAGCAACAGGAAATCCTGTCATATCTACAAACTGTGGAGAAATTGGTAATTATTTAAAAAATAGAAAAAACTGTTTTCTATCAGAACCTTGTGATATTGACTCAATAGCAGACAATCTAGTTTTCATTCATCGTAATCGACAAGAGGCATCTATAATTGGGGAAGAAGGATATAAATTGGCGAAAACTAGTTTTAATACGGATAAATATATCGATTCCTTGATTCATTTTTTACAAACTGGGAATAATGATATAAAATGACAATACCAAGATTAAATACTTGTCAAATTCTAAGCATTAACAGAACAAAATGAAGGCATTGGATAATAAATACTGTCTGATCTATAATTTTCCGCAGCATTATAGATCATCAACTTTTAAAAACATGGACAGAGAATTAGGATTTAAATTCTATTTCGGCGATTCAATGATCTTTGCTCAAGATGTAAAAGAGATGGATGTGAATGAGCTAAATGGGTTTGTTAAAAGAGTTAAAAATACAAGAATACTATTTAAAAAATTTATATGGCAAAGTGGTGTTGTTGGTCTGGTATTTAAGGATTATCAACATTTTATTTTATATGGAGAGCCATCTTACCTTTCCAACTGGTGTATTATGCTATTAGCTAAAATTTTAAGGAAAAAAACTTATCTATGGATGCATGGCATTAAGGGTCAACTAACATTTAAGGACAAGCTTATCAGATATCCTTTTTACTATTTAGCAGATAAAATGCTACTATATAGCGATTACTCGAGAAATCTAATGCTAACTATGGGATTTAGGGGAGATAAAATGTCAACGATCTATAATTCTTTAGATTACGAAAATCAAATTGAAGTAAGAAATAATTTAGTAAAATCTAATATATATATTAACCATTTTGGAAACACGTTGCCAGTACTAATTTATATAGGTAGAATTCAAAAATCTAAAAAACTAAACCTGATTTTGGAATCAATGTGTATACTCCGCAAAAAAAATATCAATTGTAATCTAATTATTGTAGGTGAAGATAAAGAACAGGTATATTTAGAAGAATTGGTAATAGAAAGTAATTTATCCAAGAATACTTGGTTATTTGGTCCTTGTTATGAAGAAAAAAAAATCGGGGAACTAATTTATAATGCCGATGTTTGCGTTTCACCAGGGAATGTAGGACTTACTGCTATGCATAGTTTTGTCTACGGTACACCATTAATCACCCATTCAAATTTCGAAAAGCAAGGCCCTGAATTTGAAGTTATTCAGCCAACATTCAATGGTGATTTTTTTGAAGAGGATAACGCAGAAGATTTGAGTGGAAAAATTAGCATGTGGATTGGTTTAAATGAGGATAAACGGGAACAAGTTCGAAAGTTAACCTATAAGATTATTGATGAACGATACAACCCTCAATACCAAATGAATGTATTAAAAAAAACATTGAATTACAATAATGATTAAAGAATTATTGAAGGATATTTCACAATTCACTTTTAAGAAAAAATTCGAATTATTGCGATGATAATTTTCACAAAACGACTCTTAAGAATCATTTTAACTTATTTTTATAGTCTATTGATTTTATCGAAGAGTAACATCAAAGTAGATCCATATGCATATATAAATAGAAAAACTATTTTTGGAGGACAAAATATTATACACTCAAATGTTAATATTGTAAATAGCACAGTAGGTTATGCAACTTATATTGGAAACAACAGCCAATTACCAAATACTATAATAGGCGCTTACTGTTCAATTGCCAATAATGTAAAAGTAATTTCAGATACACATCCATCATCAAAATATGTCTCAACACATCCAGCCTTTTTTTCTTTGCTAAAGCAGGCAGGATTTACCTATGTAAAGAAACAACTTTTTAATGAAAAATTATATTTTGATGAAACATCAGAAATTGATGTAAAGATTGGAAATGACGTTTGGATAGGCACGAATGTTATTATAATTGGCGGTATTGAAATTGAAGATGGGGCTATTATTGCAACAGGATCACTAGTTAGCAAAAATGTAAAATCCTATGATATCGTAGGTGGTGTTCCTGCAAAAGTTATAAGATCACGATTTAAAGTTGAACAGATTGAATTGCTTAAGAAATTTAAATGGTGGAACAGATCTCCTGAATGGTTGAAAATTCATGCAGATTTATTTAGCGATATTGAGGAGCTAATTGAATTCATATCAAAAGAAAAAATAAACGATTATCACTAAATATTGCAACTCGGAATACAATTTGAAAAGTTGATTTTCGCAGATTAATTTTTTAATCCAGTACTAATTTGTCAAAAAAATCCATTCAAATTATTGCAATTTAATGATTAATATACTTTACATAAGCAGCCTTTGTTCCCCACGAATTCTTGAGTATCTATATAATTCTTCTTCGACTAAACCACTTCAGTCAATTCAAAAGTTTCATAGATTATTCGCAGAAGGTATTAAATTATCTGATGATACTGTTATTGTTGAAACGCTTAGTTCGGTGCCTGTTCCAGCAAACCATAAAAAATGGCTTTGGAAAATCCCCAAGGAAAAATTTAATAATATTAACTATAGATATATTCCATTTATAAATATTCCCTTTTTAAAAGATATCATTATCATTTTCTATTCTTTTTTTAGAATTGTAATATGGCGATTTTCAAATATAAAAAATGGCAATAAAATTATCGTATGTGACGTACTTAAATTGGGCATTACAGTTTCAGCGATTATGGCATGTAAATTAACAGGCATTAAAGTTTTAGCAATAGTAACGGATTTACCTGGATTAATGGTTGTGAATACCATGAATGCGCAGCCATTAAAACTTAAAGTTTACAATGAAATTACATCAAAAATATTATCAAATTTTGATGGGTATATATTGCTAACTGAACAAATGAATGAAATTGTAAACCCTCGAAGAAAACCATATATGATCATGGAAGGTTTAGTAAATATTGATTTAAAATTGTCTGATAATTCATTAGAGAATAAGCAATCCGAACGAATTTTGATTTACGCTGGTGGACTATTTGAAAAATATGGTATAAAGAAGCTTATTGACTCGTTTATGTTGATCGAAGGAAAAGACTTAAGACTTCACATATATGGATCAGGGGAAATGGTTAAGAATATGGCTGTATATATGAACTTAGATTCTCGAATTGTATATAAAGGAAATGTACCAAACCAAATAGTCGTTGATGATCTACAAACAGCAACTTTACTTATAAATCCTCGCCCGAGTAACGAAGAGCTTAGCAAATATTCTTTCCCATCAAAAAATATGGAATATATGGCTTCTGGAACACCGCTAGTAACAACTTTACTACCTGGTATGCCAGAAGCTTACTTTCCTTATGTCTATCTTTTCAATGACGAAAGCGTAAATGGAATGAGAAGAACACTTGAATTTTTATTATCAAAAACAAAAGAAGAACTACATGAGTTTGGAAACAAATCTAAAGAATTTGTCTTAAATCATAAAAATAATGAAATTCAAGGTCATAGATTATTAAAATTCCTTGACCAGCACCAACTCATTTAATAAATTGATTGTCTTATATATTCAAAAAGAATCACTAATTTTTAAAATTTTGTAAATTATTTTATCACAACTTTAAATTGCAAAACAGTTGTAAAGTAGAATACAAAGTTGCATTTACTTTTCTTATATGAAAAAACTACTGTTTATTCAACCATTTTTCTCCTATTACAGGCTTCCTATCATGGCTGAATTAGCGAATCATTTTGATGTTACGGTTATTACAACAAAAAACGATAAAGGAGTCGGTTTCGGCACACCATCAATTGAGAATACTTCAATTGGAAGACATGTGGAAGTAGGATCCAAAAACTTATTTGGTGGCAGAATAGTTTACCAGCAAAATCTGATTCAAACTATTAAAAAGACAAAACCTGATTATGTTTTTGCTTGCGCAAATGCTCGTGATGTAGGGTTCTGGTGTATGTTGTTTTATTGTTACCTTAAAAAAATACCTTTATATAGCCACGGTCAGGGCCCATATAATAAATCTAATAGTTTTTCAATTTGGCTGGAATATTTCATCATAACTACATTGTCAAAAAGGTATGTCGCTTACACACCATTCTCTTATGAAAGTTTTAAAAAACATGGTTTAAATACCGCAAAAGTAAGGGTGGCACATAATTCGATAATAAATGAATTCCAAGTAACTCCCGAAGAAAAAACCTTCACCGAAAAGGGGATACTTTTCATTGGTAGATTGAGAGAAGGTTCGGATCTTGAATTGTTGATAGATACAGTAAATGAATTATCATTGAAATATCCAGACGTTATTTGTCACATTGTTGGTTCTGGTATACTTCAATCTTTTTACGAAAATAAATATAGTGAGTTAAGTTGTATAAAATGGCATGGTGAAGTATTTGACCATAAATTTATTTCAGATTTATCTAAGGAGTGCGTAATTGGATGTTATCCTGGAAATACAGGTTTAAGCGTTATTCATTATATGTCATTGAGCCTGCCAGTAGTTATACATAATCAAATAAAATACCACGGTCCTGAAACATCATATGTTACTGACGGAAAGAATGGAAAACTTTTTGATTATCACAATAAGAATAATTCATTACTACAAACTTTCAATGATTTATTTTCGGATATTGACAAATTAAAGTCTATGAGTCAGCACTCCTTTGCAACATATAAAGAGTTGACAAATCCTTCTTATGCTCAACAAATTATTAATATTATTGAAGAATAACAATGTTTAAAAAAAAATTGAGACCTTTTTACAGATTCCTAAGAATGTATATACTAAGACGTCTTTATGGACTTAAAAGTGTCGATAAAACTTTCTACATTCAAGGAAAATCAATAATTGCTAAAGATCTTAAAGCTGGATGCTTTGTTAATTTAGCACCAGGATGTTTAATTTATCCTAAAGTTAGTATTGATGATTATACAATGTTGGCTACGCAAGTTATGATAATTGGAGGAGACCATAAATTTAATACCCCCGGACGTCCCATGATGTTCTCAGGCAGAAGTGTTTTAAAGGAAACGCATATTGGGAAAGATGTTTGGATTGGCGCTAAAAGTATAATATTTACAGGGGTCACCATTGGAGATGGTGCAATAATTGCGGCTGGTTCTCTTGTCACGAAAGATATTGAACCGTATAGTATCGTTGGAGGAGTACCTGCAAGATTAATTAAATTTAGATTTGAAAATCAGGACGATATTATTAAGCACAATGAAATGATAAACAAACCTTATCAGGAACTTGGATATGGAGATCATTTGCTTTTATCAGATATAGAAAGTGATAATAATTAAATCATGCTTAAAGATAAACCACATTTAATTACAGCGAAATTGCTACCTTGATAATGTATTACTGAGATGCATTTTAAATACCAATATAAATTAAAACAACATCTTTTCAAGCGACGAAAATACAATATTAAATGCAGAATCGGCTTCAAGCACAAAGCTCCTATTACCTTATTTATATTATCATCTATATTTTAATACTGTGGTGAACAACTTTGTGGAAAGTATTCAAATCATTAATTGATCTAAAATAGTTTGCAGAATATTGAAATTAGTGTTTGTGAACGCACAATTAAAATTTAAATGAAAATTCTTATAATCACAGCATCTTTCCCTCCTGAGCCTCTAGTAACAAGTATTTTATCACATGATATTGCAAAAGAATTATCCGAAAATAATGAAGTTACGGTTCTTTGTCCCAAACCTACGAGACCTTTTGGTGTAGATTATGAAACCTATAATACTCATGATTACCATTACTCCTTTAAACGGATTCAATTATTTTCATATACATCGCCACAGTTTAGTCTATTTGGCCGATTCAAAGAATCATACAGTTTCGGCAAGAATTGCCAGTCTTATATAAAGAAAAACCATTCAAATATCGATGTTTTGTATGTCAATACGTGGCCGCTTTTTGGCCAGTATTTTGTAGTTCGAGCTGCAAAAAAATTTAATCTGCCTGTTGTAATCCATATTCAAGATATCTACCCGGAATCACTCCTGGGAAAACTTCCATTTTTTAGAAATTTTTTTTTCAAGCTTTTATTACCTATTGATAAGTACATTCAACAAAATGCGGTTAAAGTCATTACTATTTCTCAGAGCATGAAAACATTGCTTGTTAAAACACGAAATTTGGATGAAGGAAAAGTTGATGTCGTATTTAATTGGCAGAATGAGGATAAATTTATTGAATATAGAAAGAGCAAAGACAAGAAATCATCTAATACTCTTTTTACATTTATGTATCTCGGAAGTTTAAATGTAACAGCAGCAGTTCACATCTTAATAATGGCTTTTGGCAAAGCTAATCTGGCAAATGCCAGATTAGTAATAGCCGGGAATGGTCCTGAGAAAGAAAATTTAATCCGACTTTCAAGGACTTATCTAAATACGAATATTGAGTTTTGGGAAGCTCAAGCAGAGAGAGTTCCTGAGATACAAGATCAGGCAGATATATTACTACTTAACTTAAGCAAAGGAGCAGCACAATATGCAATGCCATCAAAACTTCCAGCATATTTATTTTCACAAAAACCAATAATTGCTTCAGTTGATGTGGATAGTGATTTGGCAAGATCGATAATTACAGCAAACTGTGGATGGATTGTTCCTCCGGAAAATGTGGAGCAACTATCTAAAAACATGCGGAATGCAACATTAATCTCTTCAGTTGAACTTGAAATTTATGGAAAAAATGGATTTAACTTTGCTATGAAAGAACTATCCAAAAAAACTAATTTACAAAAGGTGGTTTCAATAATTGAAAATTCGATTAGATTTTAAATACGAAATTTGAATTTATAAATATACTACTACTTAAATTACATTAGATCAATTAAATCAAAGACTTATGATACTAAGATTTGCAAAGTCATGCGATAGCAACTCCTTGGCTAAATTGCATCTGGATTGCGGAGAACATCAGCCAGGAGGGTTTATGTTCAAATTGGGACTTCCTTTCCTAAAACTATATTACAAACTGCTGACAAATGAAAAAAACAGCGTAATAATAGTTGCTATAGATGAAGGTGGAAATCTCCTTGGATTTTGCTCAGGCACAATAACTGCGGAGGAACATCTTTACAATATGAAAAGACTCAGATTCAGAATTGGTTTTTCCATATTACCTGCAATCATAAAATCACCGAAGATTATAACAAATATACTGGATCGTGAGAAATTCGTTCTTTTAAAAGATGGATCAATTCAGTTTGGTGTTGTCAGAGGCCCAAGAATTGAGTATTGGGCCTGGAGGCATAATGATAAAAACAACATGTCAATTCCTCTTCTTAAGACCTGGTTAAAAGTAGTATTTGAATTGGGTGTAAGTTCCGTAAAAGCGGAAGTCGATACGGATAGCAAAAATCTACTAACTATTCATAAATTTTTAGGAGCGAAAGTTGTTGAGAATCTTAATCTTAAAGATGGACGAAAAAGGGTTATTATTGAATATACAAACGAGGACAAAAAATTATGAATAAATAAAGAATGCAATAAAGTTGGTGACTGATTTAACCCGAACTAGTAACAATCGAAGTTAGTTTACCAATCAGGGAATTGACACTTGGAAAGTAAATAATAAAAACATTTGAAAAAAAACGAAGAAAAGGCTGTAAATAATTGTTCTAACGATTGATTATTAAGGCAGTGAAAGGTTTCAGATTTATATCGCCATGCAGGTTTTAAAATAATTTATGCTTTCATAACTTACTCTGAATAAAAAATACATAAACTCAGTATGAAAAAATTACTAACACTCAATTAAATTCTGTGATTATATACTTCCTATAATATTCTGATTATTTTGCATTTTCTATCGTAAAATCAAAATCTTTGATTTTATTACCATCCAATTTGACAAACAGAAAATCAAAAAGTAATAAATCAAAAAAACAAAGGTTATTAAGTACCTTTTCTATATCTATGAAAAATAAAAATAGAGTATTGGTTCTTGGATATTTTGGACACAAAACCAATCAATTAGACGGACAAACTGTCAAAACGCGAAATGTCTATGAGTTACTCATATCAAAACAGGAAGAAATAGGTTCTATATCCTATTTCGACACTCAACAATTTCAATATTCAAAACTATCATTTCTGAAAATGGTTGGAGCGATATTGAATTGTAACAAACTTATTTATTTACCAGCACACACAAACCTAAAATACATTTTTCCCCTAATTTTCATCATCTCAAAACTAAAGAAAATCGATATAATCTACCTTGTCATTGGTGGATGGTTGACTGAGTATCTGAAGTCCAAAAAAATGCATATTAAAATGCTTTCAAAGGTCAAAAGTATACTCACAGAAAGTAACCAGTTGACTGATAATTTAAGAACAATATATAATTTCAACAATGTTCTTACATTCCCAAATTTCAGGATGCATGATTTTAAACCTTCGTTCCGCCAAAATCCGGATGCCTTTAAAATTGTTTTTATGGCAAGAATTTTTCGGGAAAAAGGTATTGACACCGTTTTTCGGTTGGCGGAATATATCCATAAAAACTACGGGAATAAACACACCATTAGTATTGACTTCTATGGTCCAATACAAGAATATGATTCAGATTACTTCCTTTCAGAAATTGAAAAATTCAGTTTTGTATCGTATCAGGGTGTCTTAGAGCCGGATCAAATACATGTAACGCTTGATCAGTATGATCTTCTTGTTTTTCCGACAAGATTTCCAGGAGAAGGTTTCCCCGGTACAATTATGGATGCTTACATTTCAGGCATTCCAGTGATTATTCCTAACTGGAGGTTTTTACCTGAATATGTTAACAATGGAGTATCAGGGTATATATTTGAACTGGATAAAGAAGCAGATTTTTTTTCGTATATCGATCATCTTTATAACGACCGGGCTCAGTTACTTAAGATGAAGCATGCCGCCTATGAAAAAAGCAAGGAATATTCATCAGAGTTTGCATATCAAATACTACAGAAATATTTGGTTGACGAATCTAAGTAATGAGAATGAATAAATGTCATCTAATTTGTATCAATAATAAAATCTAAGCCCGTCGCCCGTATCGCAGGCATGTCTGAAAACCAAAACACCCCAACGACGACGTCGCAGACATGTTATAAAACTGAAACGACCCAAATACGACGTCGCCAGCATGTTTTAAAACTGAAATGACCCAAATACGACGTCGCTGGCATGTTTTAAAGCTGAAACGACCCAAATACGGCGTCGCCAGCATGTTTTAAATCTGAAACACCCCAACGACGCTGTCGCAAGCTTGTCTGAAAACTGAAACACCCGTTCGCCCCCGTCGCAATACAACTTATAAAACCGGTTTTTTCTGCCGGTAATTACAACGCTCCAGATGATGAATTGATCGTCTGAAAAATAAATTTTATGTTTTTTGAAACTTATATAAAACTTCGTCGTTACAATTAGAACAAACTAATATTTACACCTTTATTACGATGGAAGCAACAATTGATCGTTTGAGATTTTATAATCTTTGGAACAGCGAATATTCAATATTCGTAAATCAGATAGCGGCAATATTTGGTAATTACGATGCCGACGCGCTACATCTGAAAAAAGCCTTCGGAAAACTGCTGAATGTGCTGCCAGACCTGGACAAAATTAAGGCACAGGAGCTTGGAAGTGTGCAAAGCAAACCATTGCAGGAGCTCAATAGCGAACGCGACACGCTGCACACTGCCATCGTAGCGCAAGTAAAAGCGTTGAAGAAAATTAGACATGCTTCTGTTGCTCCGAATGTTATCGTATTGAAACGTTTCCTGGATACTCATGGGCGCGACATTGCCAAAGCCAATTATAACGCTGCCACAGATAGAACAAACAAAATGCTTGCTGATTATGATAACAAAGCCGATGTCAAAACAGCCGTCGAAGCATTAAACCTGAAAATACTGTTCGATCAGCTTCGTATTGTGAATATGCAGTTTGCCAACTTGTTTTTACAACGTGGTCACGAGGAGGTAGCGATTGAGAAAATTGATATACGCGCCATACGCGCGAATACAGATAAAGTACTGACTTCCTTTTTCAATGGCTTTGAATTTTACAGCGATGAATACGACGAGCCTGACTATCAAACTCCTGCAATCGAAATAAACAACCTGGTTGCCTATTACAAAACGCAGCTGAAAGCCCGCGCCACCCGCCGTAGTGAAGGAAATGATGTGAGCAAGGAAGATCCGATTGCCGGAGCTCCTATTTGATCAAATGCGGACTATTAATTCGAAAACATATAAGATAAGCAACTTAAAATAGAAATATGTTGCTTAAGTATAGTAAATTAAATAATGTCGTATTTCTTGAATTGAGACGATGGATAAATCTATTTCCTACTTTGCAAATCTCTGCGTCCTGGCGTGAACTTAAATACAAAGTCGCGCAATGACCTAAGACCGCAAAGAAAAAAATACGACATTATATATTGGCGATTACCTAACAAAGCAAACCTAAATTAGGAATAAAAAAAATGTGCGGAATTAGCGGGTTTATTGATTTTAATAAAAAAACAGATCTTGCTATTTTAGAAAGAATGAACAGGACTCTTGTTCATCGCGGACCGGATGGTGAGGGATATGAGATTTATAAAACAGATTTCGCTGATATAGGTTTAGGACATCGGCGGCTTAGCATTATTGATCTCACGCAAGGAGGAAGCCAGCCGCAGACATACAAATCACTCCATATCACTTTTAATGGTGAAATTTATAATTACGCAGAGATCAAAAACCAATTAGAAAAAATTGGGCATAAATTTGTCAGTCAAAGTGATACGGAAGTAATATTACATGCCTATTCTGAATGGGGAAGCTTAGCATTGCAGCAGTTTATTGGCATGTTTGCTTTTGTGATCTACGATGAAGCAAACCAAAAACTGTTTATTGCACGAGATAGACCGGGTGTAAAGCCAATTTTTTACTACTGGAACGATGGTTTATTCCTATTTGGTTCAGAGTTAAAAGCATTATTACAACATCCCAAATTCAAAAAAGAGATTAATATTGATTCAGTTGCCGCATTTTTACAGTATAGCTATGTTCCAACACCACATTGCATATACAATTACTGTCATAAACTGAATCCTGGTCATTTTCTTGAATTTGATATTGCTCATATAACCTTAAAAAAAAGACAATATTGGAATGTATATGATGCATACAATAAGTCTCCAATTATGATTGGGCTTTCTGAAGCAATTCCCGAAACAGAAAAACTTTTAACCAACGCATTTCAGTACAGGATGGTCAGTGATGTACCGGTAGGAGTATTCCTGAGCGGGGGTTATGACAGTACATGTGTTACTGCAATTTTGCAGAAAGAAAGAACAGAAAGAATAAAGACATTTACAATCGGCATGCCTGATATCGGACTAAATGAAGCACCTTTTGCCAAAGAGATCGCTGCATATTTAGGAACAGATCATTCGGAGTTTTATTGCACGGAAAAAGAAGCGCTTGAAATTATACCGCAAATCCCGTATTATTACGATGAACCTTCAGCTGACAATAGTGCAATTCCAACAATGCTTGTAAGTCGTATAGCCAGGCAAAAGGTGACTGTAGCTTTATCAGCGGATGCAGGTGATGAAGTTTTTTCAGGATACAACAGATACGACTATGCCGAAAGATATGGCGAAAAGCTTCAAAAAATTACGCCTGTTTTGCGCCGAAGTTTAGCCGCCCTTATGGAAATGATACCTGCAAGTTCAATTCCTATTTCAAATCGGGGATATTACTTTTACCATCGATATGAAAAACTTAAAATGGTTTTGAAAAGCCCCTCTGAGAAAAATATTTTGGCGAGTATTATTCAACAATACAATGATACAGAAATTCTAAAACTATTCAAGCCTGAGGTTAAGCGATTAACCACTGGGTTTGACAATACCGAATTAGAAAAGGAAAACTATTCAATATTAAAATCTATGATGGCTATGGACTACCAGACTTACCTGGTTGACGATATTTTACAGAAAGTAGACCGGGCGACAATGAGTGCCAGTCTTGAAGGAAGAGATCCATTCCTTGATCATCGAATTATTGAATGGGTGGCACAGCTTCCAATGTGTTTTAAATACAACCACGGAAATAAAAAGCTAATTTTAAAGGAGATTGTCCATCAGTATGTTCCTAAAAAGATGATGGACAGGCCAAAAATAGGTTTTTGTATTCCAGTTAGAATTTGGTTACAAAAAGATTTGAAACCATTCGTAGAAATGTATTTGGATGAAAAGTATCTTTTAAGTCAAAACATTTTTATTGTAAATAGAATTCTTCAAATAAAGAACTCTTTTTATCAAGGCAGGATGGAATGGACCGATAAGATTTGGAATCTATTAATGTTTCAGATGTGGTATGATAAATGGATAAAATCCTACAATTGAAACAATCGAATTTTTATAACGTATTCAAGACTAATGAATAAAATTAAAAGATAAATAATAAACGATTCTATTTAACTAATTGATATGAAAGAACAAATACGTGATTTTGTCTGCAAAACAACCTTCAGCGACCCCAAAAAAATCAATGATAGCACACTTCTTTTTGATGAGGGAATTTTTGATTCGATGGGCCTGTTAAATCTGATATCATTTCTTGAGAAAGATTTTAGTGTTAAAGTAAATGACTCAGAGTTAGATGCTGCCAATTTTGGATCAATCAATGCGATTTCCTCCTACCTCGAAAGAAAATTAAAATAAAGGATTATGTGCGGAATAGCAGGATTTATTGATTCCGGGAAATCTATATCTGAAGCAGAAGGTGAGCCCATAC
>Ga0209724_1001745_pt1 | contig 19349 bp, 18 predicted proteins | sample grotaG_FD_184143 | JGI IMG/M metagenome (GOLD analysis project Ga0209724, IMG submission 184143) | Glacier valley bacterial and archeal communities from Borup Fiord, Nunavut, Canada, to study Microbial Dark Matter (Phase II) -... | ecosystem: Environmental > Aquatic > Freshwater > Ice > Glacier ...
CACGATCATTCTGGACGCGTGGACCACGTGTTCCGAAACCGCTATCTGCAATGTTAAACTGGTGACGATAACCCCATGGATCGCCTTGTGGAACTTCCGGTCCCTCGAAGGTCATGCCCCGGCTTTTCAGGTTGTTTTTTATAAACTGGGCGATCGGACTGTCTTTTACGAATGTCGTGAGCACTTTTACAGGAAGTCCAAGATAGGACGAAATGCTTGCAACATTGGTTTCCGCGCTCGAAGCGTACATCTGAAACAGATCACTGCAATGTACAGGCTGGCCGTTCGCGGGTGTAATTCTGACACCCATGCTTGTTGGAACAAGCAAAGACCAGGTAAAATCTTTTTTTAATTGAAGGCTCATAATGATTTATGAATTATGATTTATGAATTATGATTTATGAAATATGATTTATGAAGTATGATTTTTGAAATTCAATAAATTTATGTTCTTGTAATTGTTTTTTGTGGGCATTAAATATTGCGCCCCGTCTCCTCTTCTCTGTGACTCGTCCTGATTTTTGTTTACAGATTTTGTGTTAATACTGCATTTACTTTTTTGTTTTTCCTTTCCTAATACCCATCTTTCGGCAAACTGAAGAATGAACATGTCGGAAGTTTAGTTGTGCGGCGCATACAGCAATTTATTTCAATTTAGCTTCGCAGATGCGCCTTTTCTGTCCTTTTATCGCTTTCCCCGGGTAAGGAGGAACGACGCAACCCGGGGTTATTGATATTCAGCCCCTTAAGGGCAAGGTAAAATATTGCTGATTAATGAATTTAAACTTTAAAGGTGACTCGTCGCCCTGTCGCCCTGTCTCCTCTTCTCCCCGTCGCCCTTAAACCCCGCTGTAGGCATTGTAACCTCCGTCAACCGGAATCACGATACCTGTTACAAAGGACGAAAGATCAGAGAGAAGATATAAAGCGGCACCCTGAAGATCATCCGGATCACCGAATTTTCCCATCGGTGTATTGGTCACAATTTTATTTCCACGGGCCGAATAACCACCGGTTTTCTCGTCAAGAACAAGGAAACGGTTTTGATTGGTGATAAAAAATCCCGGAGCAACTGCATTCACCCTGATTCCGACTTTTGCAAGATGAACTGCCAGCCATTCTGTAAAGTTATTGACGGAAGCTTTGGCTGCAGAGTAAGCCGGTATTTTTGTTAATGGGTGATAGGAATTCATCGATGAAATATTCAGCACAACACCCGACCGTTTCTCAAGCATGTCTTTGGTGAATACCATGCTTGGAAGAACAGTTCCTTTAAAATTCAGCGCGAATACCTTGTCGAAACCTTCCATCTGAAGTCCGTAAAATGTTTTGTCAAGATTATCCAGATCAGTTTCTTCGATCTGCTCAACCTGGGTTGTTGCCTGTGGCGAATTACCACCGGCACCATTTATCAGCATGTCAATCTTGCCAAGCTTTTCGTTAATCACCAATTTTGCGCTTTCGAGTGACGGTTTATCGAGCACATTTGCTTTAACCCCAATGATTTCGGCATTAAATTCCAGTGCAAGTTCTGCTGCCACCTTTTGGGCAAGTTCTTCATTGATGTCGACAATGGCAACTTTGGTTCCAACCGAAGCAAGGGCTCTGATGATCGAGACACCGATAACACCAGCTCCTCCGGTGATTACACATACTTTCCCGTTAAGGTCGTCAAATGATATTTTCTTCATCGTTTAAAATATTAATATTTAATTGATTATAAAATTGTTCCGTTTTTAAAGTCAGATTGAAGCGTAATATTCAAAATTCTCTTTGGTGATGATATCGATCGAAGTATAATTGGCATTCTTCACCTTCTCTTTTCGTACGATCTGATCGAACAGCAAATTGGTGGCAACATATCCCTGCGATTCAGGTTTCTGATTCAGCAGGAAGTCAATTTTACTATGAATCAGCAAATCGACGTTTTTAAGGATTAAATCATAACCGATAATTTTGGGACGATCGTTGAATTGATCAAAGAAGCCTGCTACAAGGTGCACTTTCGAATTGGTAACAAATACAGCACTAATTGATTTCATTTCTAAAATGCAAGCGTTGAGCTTTTTGGCTATTTCGATCTCATTATTCGGAATTTCAATCTTAATGATCTGGTGTGATTTATTTTTTACCGTTTCGAAGTAATCAAGGAAACCCTTCTCCCGTTTTAATAAAAGATCGGCATTTTGAAGTTCTTTCGTGATATGGATCAACAGGATGTTACTTTGAGGTGGGATTCCATAATCGATAAGCTTTGCTGCAACATAACCGCTTTGTACTGAATCCTGTACAATAAAACTGATTGGATTGGCCGCTGTAAGGTTCGAATCGATGAATACATATGGTATCGCGCGTCGGTCCAATTCCTGCGTGAATTTTAATGACTCCCGTTTTGGCCAGGGAGCCAGCAATATTCCATCAGGCGATAATTCAAGTATTTTTTCTGCTTCCTTCGTAAAGGTCTCAGGATCTTCCATTTTAAAATAGAATTTATGAAGCCTCACGCCATATTGATGTATTTGGCTGATCGTTTTATCGATTCCTTCCTGTGGTTTCGACCAGAAAGCGTCTTTGTCGGGCGCCCAGGGTATCAATGAAGCAAAAGTGGTCACCTTTTTTGAAGCCAGCGAACTTGCCAGAATATTAGGACGATAATCGAAATCGTGGATTATTTTCAGGATTTTATCCCTTGTCTCTTCCGAAACTTCGCCACGATTATGAAGAACCCGGTCGACTGTACCAATCGAAACTCCGGCTTTCTCCGCAATATCCATTATCCTGATATTCTTTTTCATTTTTGTATTTGTTGAAATAGATTAAGTTTGTAGACAAAGCTACTTTGTTTTTTTAGATATCGTGTGCGAACACGGAAAAAAATGTTTTAAAACATATTAGCCATATAAATCCGCAGTTTTATTGCGCCACGAATAAAAAGAATCTATCTTCGTGAACGAACACGGAAGAGTGTTTTAATGCCTTATTGTGTTGGTTTAATGTGTTTTTGATTCGGTTTTTTTATTTGATATAAAGCAGTATAAACAGATAGACTATGAAAATTGGAAAGTACAGTTTGGGAATAGGTGACCGTTTCGGACATCAGGGCGAAGCTCAATTGAGAGCAGTTGTCAAAGCCGGAGCTGCCGGAGTTGAAATTGTTCCGGTGTGGAATAAGTCGAATCGCGAGCATTCTTATATTCATTCGAAACCCGATGATACAAGAGTTGAAGCCGACGCAGCCGTGAAGACTTTATCTTATACCGGTGACTATTTTGTGGATGCTGACCACATTAATCTCTCGAATGTGCAGGGATTTATTGCTGCATCCGATTTTTTTACGCTTGATGTGGCCAGCAAAATTGGCACAGCTTCGGGCGAAGCGCAAATTACTGATTTTGTATCTTCATGTAAGAAGTTTTCAGGGATTTTGAATATTCCAGGCATCGCACATCCATTTGAAGTATCCGAACAATTATTAAATACAATCACCAGGAAATTCCTCGCTGCAATTGCCGAAGCTGGAAGGATTTACAATTACATTAAAGATCAAAAGGGTGCAGCTGCTTTTGTTACTGAGGTTTCGATGGATGAGGTTGAAACACCACAGACGCCTGTTGAAATGTTCTTCATTTTGAAAATGATTGCTGAACAAGGCATTCCTGTTCAGACAATTGCCCCTAAATTTACAGGTCGTTTTAATAAAGGTGTGGATTATGTAGGAGATGTGGCGCAATTCGAACGCGAGTTTGAGGAAGACGTACTGGTCATTGATTATGCGGTCAAGGAATTTGGTCTGCCTGACAATCTGAAACTGAGCGTTCACTCCGGATCCGATAAATTTTCAATTTATCCCATCATGGGTCGTATTATTAAAAAATACGATAAGGGAATTCATGTGAAAACAGCGGGTACAACGTGGCTTGAAGAGGTGATTGGATTGGCACTTGCCGGAGGCGAAGCGCTTGAATTAGCGAAATCTATTTACAAAAGTGCCTTGAATCGTCAGGAAGAATTATGTGCACCATATGCTGATGTCATTGATATTAAGCAAGCTGAATTGCCAACTGCGGCCGAAGTTGAAAAGTGGGGGAGTGAGAAATTTGCCAATACACTCCGGCATATCCCTGGTCATCCCGATTACAATGCTAATTTCAGACAATTAATACATGTTGGTTATAAAATTGCTGCTGAAAATGGCACTAAATACACTGATCTGCTTGACAAACACCATGATCTTGTTGGAAGCTGTGTCGAAGAAAATCTTTTCGACCGCCATCTGAAAAGGCTTTTTGGATTGGGGGAATAGGCTTTAGGTGTTTAGACTTTAGGATAGGAGAGAAGGAGCTTAAATAAATTTGGATTTAATTGACATGATCTTTTTCCTACAGTCTTCAGCCTAATACCTACAGCCTAAAAAGATTTATCGAAATTTATAAATATACTTTTAAAAAGATGATAATGAAACAATTCATGGATGAAGATTTTCTGTTGCAAACAGAAACAGCTCAACGATTGTATCATGAGTATGCGGCTGCAATGCCAATCTTTGATTATCACTGTCATATCTCGCCACAGGAGATTGCAGAGGACCGTCGGTTTAATAACCTGTCTGAAATCTGGCTGCATGGTGATCACTATAAATGGCGGGCTATGCGTGCAAATGGAGTTGATGAAAAATATTGTACGGGTAATGCGAGTGACTGGGAGAAATTTCAGAAGTGGGCCGAAACTGCTCCTTATACGATGCGTAATCCGCTCTACCATTGGACGCATCTTGAATTACGTCGTCCTTTCGGAATACATTCCAATCTGAATCCGTCCACTGCTCGTCACATCTGGGATTCCTGTAATTCCCAACTTCATACCAAAAACTTTTCGTGCCGTGGAATCATCCATAAAGCCAATGTTAAAGTGATTTGCACAACAGACGATCCGGTTGATTCACTTGAATATCATCGGAGTATAAAAGCGAGTGGGTTTGGGACAAAGGTAATTCCTGCCTGGAGACCCGACAAAGCAATGGCTATTGAAGATCCTAAAACCTTTAATGCCTATGTTGATCTGTTGGAGGCCGCTTCTGATATTTCAATTGCTTCGTACGATCAATTCATGGCGGCAATTGAAAAACGTCACCTCTTTTTTCATGAAAATGGTTGCAGATTGTCGGACCATGGTCTTGAAACAATATATGCTGCCGCTTATACAACGGCTGAAATCAAAGCAATATTTGATCGGATTCGTGGCGGGCTAATACCATCAGCCGACGAAATACTTAAGTTCAAATCGGCTATGCTTTACGAATTTGCAGTGATGGATCACAGCCGTAACTGGACACAGCAGTACCACCTTGGAGCGATGCGCAACAATAACACACGCATGTTTGAGTCAGTGGGTGCAGACAAGGGATTTGATTCAATCGGTGAATACCCCGCAGCTTTAGCACTGTCTAAGTTCATGAATCGTCTCGAATATGACAAGAAACTTACCCGGACGATTTTATATAATCTGAATCCGGGTGACAACGCAATGATGGCTACAATGATTGGCAATTTCCAGGATGGTTCGGAACCAGGGAAAATTCAATGGGGTTCGGGCTGGTGGTTTCTCGATCAGAAAGATGGGATGATCAACCAGTTGAATACCTTATCAAACCTTGGGTTATTGAGCCGTTTTGTTGGAATGCTTACCGATTCAAGAAGTTTTCTTTCGTATTCACGTCATGAGTATTTTAGACGGATCCTTTGCAATCTTATAGGAAATGATGTTGAAAACGGAGAACTTCCTGCTGACATTGAATTCCTTGGACAAATGGTTGAAGACATTTCGTATAACAATGCCGAGCGATATTTCCGTTTTGAGTTGTAACCTTTCGGTTTGTAAAATGGAGAAATATTCCGATATTGCAATCGATTGCACCAAATCATTTCTAAAATAAACTATTTTTATAAGTAGCATTTCAACGGTTTGATTATGAATAAGAAAATTGTTACATTCGGAGAGATCATGTTGCGTTTGGCAACTCCGGGTTACCTGCGATTCAGCCAGGCAACAGAATATAATGCAACTTTTGGCGGAGGCGAGGCGAATGTCGCCATTTCGCTTGCCAATTATGGACTTCAGGTTGATTTTGTAACCCGTTTACCCAGGAACGATATTGGTGAAGCGTGCCAGATGGACTTACGCAAATATGGCGTAGGTGTTGATAATATCATCTGGGGTGGAGAAAGATTGGGTATTTATTATCTCGAGAGTGGCGCAGTAAGCCGCGGATCAAAAGTCGTTTACGATCGTGCCCACTCTGCAATATGTGATATCAAGCCCGGTATGATCAATTGGGAGAAGGTTCTTGAAGGCGTCGGCTGGTTTCACTGGACGGGTATTACACCTGCTATTTCGCAGGGTGCGGCTGATGTATTAGCCGAAGGGATCAAACTTGCAAATGATAAAGGAATCACCGTTTCGTGCGATCTCAATTACCGCAATAAACTTTGGAAATATGGTAAAAGTGCACTCGAGGTCATGTCTGTTTTAGTCGGTGGATGTGATATCGTTCTTGGGAATGAAGAAGATGCCGAAATGGTATTGGGTATCAAACCTGAAGGAGTGGATGTAACTTCCGGTCATGTTTCTGCTGCCGCTTACGAGTCTGTTTCAAAACAGATCATGACGAAATTCCCAAGGGTTAAGAAGGTAATTACAACACTGCGTGGTTCTGTAAGTGCAAGTCACAACACATGGACCGGTGTACTTTGGGATGGGAAATCGCTGTTCGATGCACCGACTTACCAGATTACGCATATTGTTGACCGCGTCGGAGGTGGCGATTCATTTATGGGCGGATTGATTTATGGTTTAATTACCTGGCCTGAGGACGATCAGAAAGCATTGAATTTTGCTGTTGCTGCTTCATGCCTGAAACACACCATTTATGGCGATTACAATTTAGTTACGGTCGACGAAGTCATCAAGCTGATGGGCGGAGATGCATCCGGCCGTGTCGCACGATAACTCACAATTCTTAACTCATAATTCTTAACTCATAAATCATAATTGATTCATGGCACGATTTACAAGAATAGAAGTTGCATTAAAGATGAAAGAAACCGGGATGATTCCGGTATTCTATCATAAAGATGCAGAGGTTTGCAAAAATGTAGTAAAAGCCTGTTACGATGGTGGTATCAGGGTTTTTGAATTTACTAACCGTGGTGATTTTGCACACGAAGTTTTCAATGAAATCAACAAATGGGCGATTAAAGCGTGCCCCGAAATGATCATGGGTGTTGGTTCTGTAATCGACCAGGGCACCGCTTCGCTGTATATTCAGATCGGAACGAACTTTATCGTTTCTCCGTTAATTGATGAAGATATGGCGAAGGTCTGCAACCGCCGGAAAATCGCCTGGAGTCCGGGATGCGGATCGGTAACCGAAATTAACAGGGCGCACGAACTGGGCGCTGAAGTTGTTAAGATCTTCCCTGGTTCATCCGTGGGCGGTCCCGATTTTGTGTCAGGAGTTAAAGGACCAATGCCTTGGGCGAGCATTATGCCTACAGGTGGTGTTTCTCCTGACGAAGCCAACCTGAAAGGATGGTTTAAAGCCGGTGTTCATTGTGTGGGCATGGGCTCACAATTATTTCCAAAAGATGTGATCGAATCGGGAAATTACCAGGCAATAACGGATAAATGTATTGAAGCATTGGCGATTATTAAAAAGCTTCGGTAACATTATTGTGAACTAATATTCTAATTAATAAATCTACTTTATGCATTCGAAAACAATTAGCGGGAAGAAGACCAACTATAGGTGGATGATCTGTGCCATGCTCTTTTTTGCAACAACGGTCAACTATCTCGACAGGCAGGTTTTGTCATTGACATGGAAGGATTTTATTGCCCCCGAGTTTCACTGGACCAATAACGACTATGGTACCATTACTGCTCTCTTTTCAATTTTTTATGCGATAAGTATGTTATTCGCCGGTCGTCTCGTCGACAAATTGGATACTAAAAAAGGATTTCTTTGGGCGATTGGCGTGTGGTCGGTGGGTGCCATCCTGCATGCTTTCTGTGGCATTGCTACTGCTGGAATTATAACCGGGAAATGGCTGGTAGGTTTTGAAGAAGCCCGAAAATTAATTGGGATGGTTGACAATACCTCTATGATTATAACCGTCAGTGTTACCTTATTTATTTTTGCACGTTTTATACTGGCAGTCGGTGAAGCAGGTAACTTTCCGGCAGCTATTAAGGCAACAGCCGAATACTTTCCTAAAAAAGACCGTGCTTTTTCGACAAGTATTTTTAATGCGGGTGCTACCGTAGGTGCCTTGGGTGCTCCAATATCAATTCCTTTTATTGCGAAAGCCTGGGGTTGGGAAGCCGCTTTCATTATTATTGGCGCCCTTGGATTTGTGTGGATGGGCTTTTGGGTATTTGTTTACCAAAAACCGGAAGTGCATCCGAAAGTGAATGCTGCTGAGCTGGATTATATTCAGCAAGATAAACTCGTCGACACTCAGTTTGTCGAGGGTGAAAATACAGTTAAAAGGAAAGTTTCGTTTGCCGATTATTTTAAATACAAACAAACATGGGCATTTGCCGTTGGTAAGTTTATGACCGACGGCGTCTGGTGGTTCTTCCTCTTTTGGACTCCGGCGTACTTGAGTTCAGTTTACGGCATGGATTCAACACAAAGTGCTTTTCCGTTATTTATATTGTATTCGATCACGCTGCTTTCAATTTATGGCGGATGGCTTCCTTCTTACTTTGTTAAAAAAGGGATGAATCCTTATGCCGGACGTATGAAAGCGATGTTGATTTTTGCCTTTTTTCCGCTTTTGGCACTTCTTGCACAACCACTTGGACACATTACATTTTGGATACCAGTCATTATTATTGGTATTGCCGGAGCTGCTCATCAGGCATGGTCGGCCAATATTTTTTCAACTGTTGGCGATATGTTCCCAAAATCTGCCATTGCAACTATCACCGGAATTGGTGGTATGGCCGGCGGTCTTGGATCATTTTTTATCAATAAAGGTTCGGGTATGCTGTTCGATTTTACAGAAGTGACTCAAATGCAATTTATGGGCTTTAAAGGGATAGAGGCAGGATATTTCATTATCTTTTCTATCTGTTCTGTGATGTACTTAATCGGTTGGTCGATAATGAAAACGCTTGTTCCTAAATACAAACCAATTACAGACCTTGATTAAGCAATTGATTTGATCGTTGGTAAATATATTTTAAAGGAAAAGCGGGTGAAAGCCCGCTTTTCCTTTGGTCGGAGGGTATTTTGCTGAACGCCAGTTGAAGGTTTTAGTACATTCTGGAGGGCAAGAATGGTCCATCGTTTGAAAATGAATTGCCTCCAGCTTTAGCTGGATGGATGATGGATATAAGTTCTATCCGGCTTTAGCCGAAATGATTGATTCCTTATGCTTTTCGGGATTTTGACTAAAGTCAATTTGCATCTTTTTAAGCTGTCCTCAGGTTGAAACCTGTGGCAATTCATAAAACCCTGGCCGAATTCTAACCGAATGATTTTCCATTAGCATCTTTGTCAACGTTCCTATTATTCAGCAAAAATCCCAACCATTTTAACATTTGACACTATCTGGCAGCATAAATCCGCGTCCGGCGAGTCAAGAACACGCTCTGGCAGAGCAAATGCACATCCTGGTAAGTCAGTGACACTATCTGGCAGCATAAATCCGCGTCTGGCGAGTCAAGAACACACTCTGGCAGGACAAATGCACGAGCTGGTAAGTCAGTGACACTATCTGGCAGCATAAATCCGCGTCTGGCGAGTCAAGAACACACTCTGGCAGGACAAATGCACGAGCTGGTAAGTTAGTGACACTATCTGGCAGCGTAAATCCGCGTCCGGTGAGTCAAGAACACACTCTGGCAGGACAAATGCACGAGCTGGTAAGTTAGTGACAATCAAATCCGCTGGCAAGTCTATATTTTCTTTATAGAGGATTTACACCTGCTTTTTAGGATATGGCAAGGGTGGCAAACTGGCCATTTCTGCCGAAAACAAATCAAAATAATGCAATCATAAAAAATCAATTAATTGTTTCCATAGCTTAAAACCATATTGTTTTCACTAATTACCTTCAATAAATCACAATGTTATTTTTAATCGCTCTAAATAAGGACGTTGTACGAATAAATCTGAATTTTTTTGACGCGATTATGAAACCATTTTATGTTTTAAGGGTACATATAATCAATTTACCAATTAAAATAAATCTTTATGAACTTAAAAGGAAAAACTTTTTGGGAAATGGAGAAAGAATCGATTTCCTATGCATTGAAGAATGAAAACGTGTGGAAGAACCTGGCGGTAATAGCTGCCAATGTTAAAAGCTCGAAGAAAATGAGCGCGAATTGGACCTTGCTTTTAAAGCGCAGGATGAGAATAATCCTGGTGGATATGTTAATCAGAAAAACCAGCAGTTGACTGTGTTTTTCCGGAGAATTTACAAACTGGAATGCAAGCTGTCGTTTTATGTAAAGGATAACGGGGATCAGGAATTATTGAACGATGTTTCAATCCCTGAATCTAAGTTTGATGACATATCCGAAAAGAAAGCGCTGATCAAATGCAGCACGATTCTTAAACGCGGCAATGAATACCTTTCGAAAACAGCCGATTATGGTATTACTGCCGACGAATTGGAAAACCTGACCACCGAACTTTCTGCTCTTGAAAAAATGCAACCGACAATTGGCTTAGTCACGAACGACCGCAAGAGTGCCGGCCGCTCGATCAAGGAATTGGTTGCTGATGGTCGCCGGTTGCTCGAGAAACAGGACGACGCCTTCGAAGGGATGATCGATGATGGTGCTTTTCTTGATGGCTGGTTTGCAGTCCGGAAAATCAAAGGGCGCAATCAACTCAAAAAAAAGGATCAGAAAGGTCCGGATGAAAATAATTGAATTTATTCTTTATTCAAAGTGAGGGCCTGACTTTTTCAGGTCATGAACAAGTCAAGCTCTCACTATAATTTCCAGTGACCGTGTGAGTGTTTTTGATTTGAACACTTGCACGGTCACTTCGATTTTTTGCAAATCATTGAATTAAAATGGAATGGCATGGGATCAAAACGAGAGTTTGGTAATCCGAAACGTCATTTCTTCTTAAATTCTTTTTCTCAAAATTTTTGAGCTCCTTCTAAAATGGATTACCCCGACTATTTGTATTTCTCGACTCGCCATGTTCACTTTGTAATAGATTCCATAGGGGAATTTTTTGATAACAAACCTTCGCAAACCTTTATAAATCTCGGAACAACTTAAAGGACTTTCGGATATAAAGCGCACAGATTTATCCACTGATTCGTAGAATCTCTTACCTAAACCGATTTGATGCAATTCGTACCAAACGAAAGCATCATCAATATCAAGTTCCGCTTCCGATAGAATTAGAACATTGTATTTCATTACAATTCGCGATATTTCGTTTGAACCTCTGACCACGGTTTTAAAAGGGCATTCCCAGCATCAATCTTCCGGAGCCTTTCATCAAGAATTTTTTTATGCGTTTCGGGTAATCCTTCAATAGCTTGCTCTTTGGCAATATCGTCCCATAAAGATTGTACAACTTTGATTTTATCTTTAACCGATAGTTTGTGCAATTCCGACATTTGTAATCTTGTCATCGCTCTTGTTTTTTACAAATATAAAGAAGATTCATCAATTTTGCGAAATTTCCGGAAGTAGTGGCAACCTGATAAACCGAAAAAGTGTCGGACGAAAACAATTGACTTTATTCAAAGTGAGGGCTTGACCTTTTCAGGTCATGTACAAGTCAAGCTCTCACTATAATTTCCGGTGACCGGGTAAGTGTTCCTGATTTGAGCACTTGCACGGTCACTTCGATTTTTTGCAAATCATTGAATTAAAATGGAATGGCATGGGGTCAAAACGAGAGTTTGGTAATCCGAAACGTCATTTCTTCTTAAATTCTTTTTCTCAAAATTTTTGAGCTCCTTCTAAAATGGATTACCCCGACTATTTGTATTTCTCGACTCGCCATGTTCACTTTGTAATAGATTCCATAGGGGAATTTTTTGATAACAAACCTTCGCAAACCTTTATAAATCTCGGAACAACTTAAAGGACTTTCGGATATAAAGCGCACAGATTTATCCACTGATTCGTAGAATCTCTTACCTAAACCGATTTGATGCAATTCGTACCAAACGAAAGCATCATCAATATCAAGTTCCGCTTCCGATAGAATTAGAACATTGTATTTCATTACAATTCGCGATATTTCGTTTGAACCTCTGACCACGGTTTTAAAAGGGCATTCCCAGCATCAATCTTCCGGAGCCTTTCATCAAGAATTTTTTTATGCGTTTCGGGTAATCCTTCAATAGCTTGCTCTTTGGCAATATCGTCCCATAAAGATTGTACAACCTTGATTTTATCTTTAACCGATAATTTGTGCAATTCCGACATTTGTAATCTTGTCATCGCTCTTGTTTTTTACAAATATAAAGAAGATTCATCAATTTAGCGAAGTTTCCGGAAGTAGTGGCACACTGATAAACGCCGTTTTAAGCAGTTTACTAAAAATTCCAGTGACCGGGTGAGTGTTCTTGATTTGAACATTCACCTGGTCACTTCGATTTTTTGCTTATCATTATTTTCAATTTTAAAATCGTCCTTGTATAAACAAACCTTTTTCATACTTTTACAGAACAACAGGAGGAGAAAAGCCTGTAAACTAAAATCAAATTGAAATAAATCGATAAAAACAAACATTAATTAGATTATCAACATATTAACATAGCATTTAGCTATTGTTCGCACGCTCGAAACCTGAGAAATTTCAATTAGCGAACGCCAAAAAGAATAAGTCAGCGAAATGCTCACGCCAACGGCGTGGGCTTTCGACTTATCTTTTGGCGTGGGCTTCTCAGGTCCCAGAGCGTGGGTAAGACGGGGTTCACGCTTTTTTTGTGGGCTAAAGTTTAGGGCAAAAAAGCATAATGCCTTAACAACACCAAAAAAGCATGAAGCAATACGAAACACTTGAAAAGACATTAAAAAAGGATCCGAACTTTGTTACCGACAACGGAGAGATTAAAAAATGGGTGATTATTTCCAAAGCACAAAACCATGATATTGAACTAATTTCCTTGTTACTTGATGATGATGAGCTAAAAGAAAAATTCTTTATTAAAGTAAAAGATGTTCTGGTGTTCAACCAGGCATTGTTTGTTCAGTTTATGGAACAAAAGAACTACTTGAATGACAGCTACACTGCCTACAAAAACAAAGTCGGATTAACCATTGACGGCAGATATCTAAAACAGCGCAATGAAGTGGCTCTTGTCTGGCCGTTTAAAGATTGTGTCTTGGAAGGTGGGCAAAGCAGGGCAGAAGATAAAAGGGAAGAAATATTCTTCAATGAAACCTTGGCGCAGGATGAAATCACGCAACTTTTAGAACCAAAAGTTTTTACCAACGCCAAAAGATTTACAGCTAAAGGTGAAAAACCTTTTGATACGTTTAATCGTGATGAATTAGGAGTAATAACGGACAATGTTATTTTGAAAGGAAATAATCTTTTAGCTCTGCATACATTAAAGGAAGAATTTGCAGGAAAAGTAAAACTAATCTACATTGACCCTCCTTATAATACTGGTGGAGATGGCTTTAACTATAATGATAGTTTTACTCATTCTTCTTGGTTGACTTTTATGAAAAACAGATTAGAGGTTGCAAAAGAATTATTGGTAGACGGAGGTTTAATTATTGTTCAAATTGACGCTTCTCGTAATAATAAAAATGGAAGAGTTGGTGCACCTGAGTTACCATATCTACACATAATAATGGATGATATATTTGAAAGGAAGAACTACATCGGTCATTTGCATTGGAAAAAGAAAAAACAACCTTCTTTTTTATCCAAAATTGCCGGTGTTATGGAATCAATAATAATATATTCAAATAATGAAAGTAAAGTAGAAAAACTTCAGTTAGGAAATACATCCGATACTACAACTAGGGTTGATAATGCTGATAATAATGTTTCTGAAATGCTATTAAATAGTGGAATAAGATATATGGGGGAGAGTGATGCAATAATCCCAAAAGGAGTTTATAAGAATAAAACAATGTCCACTGAATTTCTTGCTGATGTTATTGTTAAAGATGGAAGAACCACAAATGATATAAAAGTCAAAGCCAAATTTAGAACATCACAAATACAAATAACCAAATTTTGTGAAACTGATTTAATTTATATTACAGAACGCAATTCACTTCGTAGATTTAAAACGGAAGAAGAGAAAGAAAAAGGAAAAACAATTACAGACTTATTGTTAGACTGGGGCCAAAATCAAGATGCAACAGATGAATTACGAAAATTATTTAACATAACAGATGATTCAAAGCCTTTTGATACACCTAAACCAGAACTGCTACTTCATAACCTAATTTCCTGTTGCACCAATGAGGAAGATTTAGTATTAGATTTTTTTTCAGGAAGCGGAACGACTCAGGCAGTTGCTCATAAATTGAAAAGACAATACATCGGTGTTGAACAATTAGACTACATTAATACTATTCTGGTTAAAAGATTAAAAAAAGTAATTGCAGGTGAGAATGGCGGAATTAGCGAACTTACAGAATGGAAAGGTGGCGGTTCATTTGTTTACCTCGAACTCAAGAAATACAACCAAACTTTTATAGCACAAATAGAAAACGCGAAGGACACGGTTACACTAATGGAAATCTGGGAAATTATGAAAACCAAATCTTTCCTTAATTACAATGTGGATTTAAAAAAACAAGAGGCACAAATTGGGGAGTTTAAATCGTTGACTTTGGCAGAGCAGAAACACCATTTGGTGGAGCTATTGGATAAAAACCAGTTATTTGTAAACCTTTCATCGATAAACGATATGGATTTTGCTTTGAGCGATGAAGAAAAAAGAGTGACCATGGATTTTTACAAACTTAAAAAGTAAGAATTTATGGCTTTTTTATATGACAATTTTGATACACTTACAAAGTTTGGTATTATCGCAAATAAGAGGTTCGCATTGATTGATGATAATTTATCTGATAAGTTTCCCATACGTGCATACCAATTAAAAGCATTTTCAAGATTTGACTATTTCCTCAACACAGATTTTGAAGGGAAGCCTCTCAAACCTTTTCACCTGCTTTATAATATGGCAACTGGAAGTGGCAAGACCCTAGTTATGGCCGGGCTTATGCTTTACCTTTACGAAAAGGGATACCGAAACTTTCTATTCTTCGTAAATTCAAATAACATCATCAATAAAACAAAGGATAATTTTCTGAACCCGAAGGCATCAAAACACTTGTTCAGTGACAAGATTGTGATCAATGGGGCAGAGGTGTATATCAAAGAAACCGATACGTTTGAAAGTGCCGATGACAAGAATATTAATATCAAGTTCACCACAATTCAGCAACTCCATATTGATCTCAATAACACCAAAGAGAACAGCGTTACCTATGAAGATTTTGAAAACAAAAAGATCGTTCTAATAGCAGATGAAGCGCATCACTTAGTTGCAGGAACCAAGTCAGGAAATCTTTTTGGTAGTTGGGAAGATACGGTAAAGAAAATTCACGAATCTAATTTTGATAACATCTTACTTGAATTTACTGCTACTATTGACACCGAAACAGCAGCATTACTAAATCATTATCAAGACAAAGTTATTTTCAAATACGACCTTGCTCAGTTCCGAATGGATAAATATTCCAAAGAAATCAACCTGATAAGGTCGTTATACGACGAAAAGGAAAGAATTATTCAGGCTTTGACTTTGAATCTATATCGACAGGAATTAGCATCAGAATATCTTATCAACTTAAAGCCGGTCATTCTTTTCAAAGCAAAGAAGACCATCAAGGAGTCAGAGCAAAACAAAATCAATTTTCACCTTTTAATTGACGATTTATCGGCAACGATGATTGAGAATATAAGAAGTACTTCTACTGTAGCTGTTGTTCAGAAAGCATTTAAATTCTTCGATGCCAAAAACATATCACATTCTTCAATTGCCGAAAGAATAAAATCAAACTTTAAACCGGAGAATTGCATCAGCGCCAACAATGATGAGGAGGCAGAATTAAATCAAATCCGGTTAAATACTTTAGAGGACGAGAATAACCCAATACGGGCGGTCTTTGCAGTTCAAAAACTGAATGAAGGTTGGGATGTGCTGAATCTTTTCGATATCGTACGGTTATATGAGACGAGGGATTCAAAAGATGGAAAAGTCGGATCCACAACACTGTCGGAAGCACAACTTATCGGACGTGGAGCCAGATACTTTCCATTTGCAATTGATAGGGGTCAGGATAAGTTCACCAGAAAATACGATGACGATCTTGCCAATGATTTAAAAATTTTAGAAGAGTTATATTATCATACCAAAGAAGATAGCAGGTACATTTCCGAATTGAAGAAAGCACTTGTTGAAACTGGCGTTTATGAAGATGAAGATAAACTGGAAATAAAGCAACTCTCCTTAAAATTCGATTTTATACAATCAGATTTTTATCAAAATGCCAAAGTTGTTTTTAATAAGCGGGTTGAAAAAAGCTATGAAAACATTAAATCATTTTCTGATCTTAACGTTACGAAAAGAAACTTTTCGTATACACTTTCCTCCGGAATTGGTAAAATGACTGGTGTGTTCAATTCAGGGGATGAAGAACTTGTAAATGAAAATATTGAAGGAAAAGATATAAAGCTCAAAGAAATGTCCAAACACATTATTCGATTTGCATTATCTCAAAATCCATTTTTCTATTTTGATAGCTTAGAAAAGCCCTTCCCTAATGTTGGTTCCATATCAAATTTCATTGAAAGTGATGCATATTTAAACCGCCTGGAAATCATATTTTATGGTTCAAAGTCCAGATTAGAAAATATTACAAATTCAGACTATCTATTTGCACTTCAAAAATTGTTGCAAGAAATAGAATCAGATATTAAATCAAACTCTACAGAGTACGAAGGGTCAGAGTACGTTAATGAATATATCAATCGAGTTTTCAAGGACAAAGAGATTAAAGTTTACAAAGACAGCGAGAGGTCGAAAGGCCAAGAATTACTTGTACTTAATGAGCCATGGTATGTTTTTAATGCCAATTATGGTACAAGTGAAGAAAAGAACTTTGTAAAAATGTTTGCAAGACGATTTGAAAGTCTAAACCAGAAATACAAAGACATTTATTTGATCCGAAACGAAAGGGAGCTTAAAATTTTCGATAAGTTTGGGCGAGCTTTTGAGCCGGATTTTATTTTATTCTGCAAACAAAAGGAAGATGAGGAATTTGTTTATCAAGTTTTTATAGAACCGAAAGGCGGACATTTAGCATCATTTGACAGATGGAAAGAAGACTTCCTAAAAGAAATCCGACAAGAAGAAAGGACAATAGAAATTTATACTGACAATTATCTGATTACAGGTGTTCCTTTTTATAACAATGCGGTTGAGAATGATTTTAGAAAATCGCTGGAGGATGCATTACACATATAAATTACTCAATCTTAATACTATAACTGATTGGATGACATTGAAGTCATTTGATCAGTTATAGTTATTTTACTTCGCACACTTTGTATCCTACACCCGCTTTGAATTGCCAATAGCTAATGAGGGCACTGCAATTTCTTTTCAACGTTTTCGGGCAACTCTTTACTCTTTGCATTCATTTGTGAAACAATGCTTTTACCGATATTTGCTTTAATCGCTTTGCGGGTATTGTCAACAATCGAACTACTGCGAGCGGCTACGCACAATTTATTTCAAACCGTTACAAATCTTAACGGTTTTAATGATGTCTGCTTTTGCTTAATTCGTGTAAATTCGTTCCAATTAGCTTCGCTGATCTTCGATTCGTGTAATTTTCCCGCAATTTTGAATTATTCATAAAAATCATAACTTTGAAAAAAAATCGGTCATGAGCCAGCTAAATATTCAAAATAGAAAACTGAGTATAATTGAACAGGTAATTACGCTCAATGATGATGAGATTTTAAAACAAGTTGAAGATCTTATTATTACATCATTGCATAAGCCTGCTTTGAGGAAACTGACAAAACAGGAATTAGTTACCAGGGCAGAGTTATCTGATAAAGATATTGAGAATGACGATGTTTATTCGCAGGAGGATGCTGAAAAATTGTCTCAAAGTTGGTAAAGATGAAGGTGCTTTGGACTAAATCTGCATTGGCTTCACTTCATGATATTTACAAGTATTATAATGAGAATGTGAGTATTTCAATTGCTTATAAAGTACGTGATAATATTCTTGCGGCTGCCAGTCAATTAGAGAATCACTCCCATATAGGACAGATTGAAGAAATATTAAAAGAAATGGAAGGCGGTCATCGGTACATTGTAAAAGACAACTACAAAATAATCTATAAGATCCAAACTAATACGATTTATATTACGGATGTATTTGACACCAGACAGGATCCGGATAAAATAAGGGAAAGAAATAAGTGAGCCTTTTATTCCTCAGAAAACATCTTTCAGATTTGTAAAACTTTCCATCAGCAGATTGCATTTTCAGTTGGTTACAATTTGTAACCGACTGGTTGCCCTCTTTTTTTAGTCTGTTCTTTAGAACTTTCCAATAGTTATTCGGGTTAGGGCTTTCGGTAAGAATCCCTACTACATCCACTATTGATACATACCATTTTTCCTGTTCGTCGTCCCATACAGTTCGAACCTTATTATCTTCAAACAGCTTTAATGCGTTTTTCATATTCATTGTGCATCAAGGTATTATCTTTAATTTCCCCTAAAACAGCTTCCCAATCTCCTTCTTCAATTCATTCATTGCAATTACAATTGACTCGTTTTCTTCTTCGATATAGTTCTCGATGATCTTTTTGCTGAGCGAAAGGGCAGGAGCGTCACCGCCAACTTCCTCTGCCGATTGGTTAATGATTCCGATCAGATTCTCACGTGCCGCACGGATGGTTTCCCAAAGAATGGCAGAAACATAAATTTGCTGGGATAAGTTATGCTCGAATTCCTGCCGGATCTGTGAAAGCAATTGCTGGTGATACTCGGAAGTATTGAGTTCGTGCGGCGATACGCGCATCAACAACGATTGCGGCGAAATGCGTTCGAGTACCAGCGCAAGACGTTCGTAAGCCTGTAACCGGACGGGGGTTACCTGTCCGCTGCTTTTTATCCTGAACTCAAACTCACGTTCTTTCTGCGCGTTTTCGAGCATATCCCTGAAAAGGAAATAGGCGGTAAGAAAGACGATGAGTGCGGGGAGAACTATTTTCAGAATGTCCCATAAAACGTTTATAT
>Ga0209724_1001751_pt1 | contig 19291 bp, 10 predicted proteins | sample grotaG_FD_184143 | JGI IMG/M metagenome (GOLD analysis project Ga0209724, IMG submission 184143) | Glacier valley bacterial and archeal communities from Borup Fiord, Nunavut, Canada, to study Microbial Dark Matter (Phase II) -... | ecosystem: Environmental > Aquatic > Freshwater > Ice > Glacier ...
CTTGAGGCACGGGGCATTACCAAGCGGTTCCCTGGTGTGCTGGCGAACGACAGCATTGGCCTGCGCTTGCAGCGGGGGAAGATACTGGCCCTGCTAGGTGAGAACGGTGCTGGCAAATCTACCTTGATGAACATCCTCTACGGTCTCTACCAGCCCGACGATGGGGAACTGCTGCTTGACGGTCAGCCGGTGCATTTCAGCAGCCCGCTGGATGCGATCAGTAAGGGCATCGGCATGGTTCACCAGCACTTCATGCTGATCCCCCCCTTTACCGTGACCGAAAACATCATGCTGGGCAACGAGAGTACGGCTGGCCCCTCGTTGGACCGCAAGGCTGCCGCCCGCCGCATCCTCGCCCTGTCGCAGCAGTACGGCCTCGCCGTCAACCCCGATGCGCTGGTTCGCGACCTCTCTGTGGGTGAACAGCAGCGGGTGGAGATACTCAAAGCCTTCTACCGCAACGCCGATGTGCTGATCCTCGATGAGCCGACGGCAGTGCTGACCCCCCAGGAGGCGGACGAACTGTTTGTGATCATGCGCGAATTGACGAAGCAGGGTAAGAGCATCATCTTTATCACCCACAAGCTGAAGGAGGTTTTGGCGGTCGCCGACCACATCCTGGTGCTGCGGCGTGGCAAGGTCGTAGGCGAAGCTGAGCCTCACCGCACTAGCGAGGGCGGGCTGGCAGCATTGATGGTGGGCCGCAATGTCAACCTGACGGTGGCTAAGGCACCTGCCACTCCCGGCCCTATCGTGCTGAAGGTGGAGCGGCTGAAGGTGGCACGGGACAGAGCGGCCAGGGTCGGGGACGCTAGCTATGCGGTAAACAATGTCAGCTTTGAGGTGCGCGCAGGCGAAATCCTCGGCATCGCTGGGGTGGAAGGCAATGGGCAGAGCGAACTGGTTGAAGCCCTCACTGGCCTGCGGCGGTCGGCTTATGGTGCGGTGCGGCTGAACGGCAAGGACTTGAGCAACCAGACTCCGCGCTACATCACCAGTAGCGGGGTGGCTCATGTGCCAGAGGATCGCCACAAGTTCGGCCTTGTCCTCAACTACCCAATAGCCGATAACCTGGTTCTTGCCGACTACTATGCGCCACCCTATGCCAATGGCATTGCGATCAACAACCAGGCAATTGCCGACCATGCCACCAAGCTGGTGCGCGAGTTCGACGTGCGTACCCCCAGCATCTACACCCCAGCGAAGAACCTGAGCGGCGGTAACCAGCAGAAGGTCGTAGTGGCCCGCGAACTCTCGCGCCACAACGCCTTGCTGATCGCCAGCCAGCCGACGCGGGGGCTGGATGTCGGCTCGATTGAGTTCATCCACAAAAGCATCGTTGCGGCCCGTGATAGTGGAGTGGCAGTGCTACTAGTCAGCGCAGAGTTGGACGAAATCCTGGCTCTGGCCGACCGCATCGCGGTGATGTACAAGGGGCAGTTGGTTGCCACCATCCCGCGCAGCGATGCAAACCGCGAGTTGCTTGGCCTGTTGATGGCGGGCGGCAGCCTGGAAGAAGCGTATGAAGCAACGGCAGGTTGAGCCAGCGGCTGGTACTGCTGGTCTGAGCCAGCGGCTAGCCCCTATCTCGCAAGCAGGGCCAGCATTGCTCAACCGCTGGCTTTTGCTATTCCTGCTGCTCGCTAGCATTGCCATTACCCTGGCCTACCAGTCGCCGCAGAGTTATCTCGTAGACCTGGGCGGCCCTGACGACTGCCCCACGCTCGGCAAGACTGACCGCTGCCCCATCCTCGACGAGTGGAACGCGCAGGAGAGCGATCCAAGCAGCAAAACCACATATCGTTGGAGTAAAGGTGGCAGCCCCTTCTACCTGAGTGGGATCGGCAACAGCAGCTACCAGGTGACGATCCGCCTCTCTGGGGCGCGGCCCAACGCTGCACCGCCAGTGGTCACAGCCAGCATCAATGGGCGCGACTACGTTTGGCAGAGCGAGGCAGCCTTCACCGATCATATCATCAACATACCGCGCCAAATGGGGCTGGGTGGCGACCTCAGCCTTACCCTCTACCCACCTACCTTCACCCCAGCTGGCGATGCCCGCGAACTAGGGGTGCGAGTGGACAGCGTGCGGGTGGCCCAGGGTGGAGGCCTGGTTGTGCCTGACTTGCTGGTGCTGGCTAGCCTGCTGCTGGTGCTGCTGCTCTGCTGGCTGCTAGTGGGGGTAGCCTGTGCCGATTGGCGGGCGGGTGCGGCCTGCATGGGGCTACTGCTGGCCGCCATGCTCTACCTGCTGGCTAGCCAACGGTTGGCGATCAGCAGCTTCGCTGCTCCGTTGGCCGTGACCATGCTGTGGGCAGGGCTGCTCTGGTTGCTTGTGTTGTTGCTACTACCAACCAGTTGGGCGGTGGGGCCAGCACGGGGCTGGCTGGCGACGGCAGTGGCGACGGCCTTTGCCCTACGCTACGCTGGTATGGTCTACCCCCAGTTCATCACTATCGACCTGACCTACCACGCCCACCGCATTGAGGTGATCAGCCGCTTCCTGGCGGGCAAGGGCGAGAACTTCTACTTTCAGAGCAACCTGCCGAACGGCACCCCTGTGCCGTACCCCAGTGCGTACTACCTGCTGCTTGCGCCCTTCAGTTGGCTGCTTGGCGGATCGACCGAGGCTAACCGTCTGCTGCTCCGTTTCACCACCTCCGCTTTGGATGTGGGCGTGCTGCTGCTGCTCTACCGCTTCGCCCGCCGCTTCGGTACTGCTGCGGGCCTGTTCGCAGCCACCCTCTACGCCGTCGGCCCAGCCGTGTTCCAGATGCTCTCGCAGGGTAACCACAGCAACCTTTTCGCCCAGGCTGCCTTCGTTGCCGCCCTGGTCTGCGCGGCTGAAGGGCTGACGGGGGGCAGCAAAAGTTGGTTGGTGGCCTACGCCGGTTTTAGCCTGCTCACGCTGCTCGGTCACTACGGCACGGCCATTGCCAGCATTGCGGTGACAGGGGTGATCGCCCTCGTCTGGCTGCTATTCGCGCCATCGGAGACACGCGGACGCATCTGGCCGCTGGCGGGCGCGTTCACCGCCAGCCTTGTCACCGCTTACCTGCTCTACTATGTGCATTACAACACCCAGATAGGTGGGCAGGTTGCCAACCTGTTGAGCGGCGGCAAGCAGTACCAGCAGGCTGAGTATAGCGTGCGCTTCGACCTGCGTGGCTTGCTAGGCGACGTGCTGCAATGGCAGGGCTGGGTGATATTGCCGCTGGCAGGGCTGGGCTGCGCTCTGCTAACCCGACGTGGCGCGGGCGCAGCAGCTAGCCAGCCAGCGCGGTTGCTACTGGTTGGCTGGCTACTGGCGGGCGGTTTGCTCACCATCTTTGGTCTGCTCGACCGCTATACCGTGCGCTACAACATCATCCTGCTACCCGCTCTCTGCATCTGCGGGGGGCTGGCCCTGCAATGGTTGGCCCAGCGGTCGCGGCTGGCGGCAGGGTTGGTAGTCGGGCTGGCGGCAACCTACACGCTGCTGCTGTGGGGCGATCTCGTGCTGCGGCAGTACCATTAGGAGGGCGCAGGTGGTGGAGGCTGGAGACATAACGCAGCGCGATAGCTTTGGCGAGCGGCTGCGCAGCGAAGTGGGCGGGCTGCGGCAAGCGGTAGGCAATCGCTGGTTTGCCCTCTTTCTGCTCATCTGCACCCTGGCGATCACCGCCGCTTACCAGGCGAAGCTGGATGTCAGCCTCACGCTGGGCAATAGCTACGACTGCCCTTACCTCGGTAAGACCTACCGCTGTCCCCTGCTCGACGATTGGAACGCGGGTGAGCGAGACCCCAGCGACGGTACCAGCTACCGTTGGAGCAAGGGGATCAGCCCGCTCCGCTTTGTCGGGGTCGGCAACCAGCCGCTCAAGCTCACCCTGCACCTCAGTGGAGCGAGGCCGGGTGGGGCGGCTCCGCCAACCATGCGGGCGGCGATCAATGGCCGCGACTACACCTGGCCGACTACCGCCCCCTTCAGCGACCAGAGCTTCAGCCTGCCACGCCAGCCAAACTTGAGCGGCAACCTGGACATCATCCTCTACCCGCCTACCTTCAGCCCGCCAAAGGATGCCCGCGAACTAGGGGTGCGGGTGGCTGGCTTGCGCCTGGAGTCGGCTGGCGGCCTGGTACTGCCCGATCCGCTAGCCGGGGCTAGCTTGCTGCTGGGGCTGGCTCTGCTCTGGCTGTTCGGCTATCGGGCTTGGGCTAGCTGGCGCGGGGCGGCTAGCGTAGGGCTGGGCGGCCTGCTGCTCGTCTGCGCAGGCTTGGTGGCGAACAGGGTGCTGGTCAGCAGCTTTGCCGCACCGTTGGCGGTGACGCTGTTGTGGGCAGGGTTGCTCTGGTTGCTGCTGCTCCTGCTGCTACCCCGCAGTTGGGCGGACGAGCGGGCGCGAGGCTGGTTGACAGCAGCGGTGACGGTGGCCTTCGCCCTACGCTTCGGCGGCATGGTTCACCCCCAGTTCATCAGCATTGATCTCAACTTCCAGGCCGAGAAGTTGGCCCAGATCGTGCGCTTCTTCAAGGGCAGCGGCGAGAACTTCTACTTCCAAAGCGAGTTGCCGAATGGCACCCCCGTGCCGTACCCCAGTGCGTTCTACGTGCTGCTCAGCCCCTTCAGCCTCTTGCTGGGCGGGGGGCGGGAGAGCGACCAACTGCTGCTGCGCTTCGCTGCTGCCATCTGCGAGGCGGGGGCGGGGCTGGCGGTCTACCGCTTCGCCTTGCGGCTAGGGCCGAACGCCGCCCTGTTTGCGGCCAGCCTGTTCGCGGTCGGCCCGGCAGTTTACGACCTGCTTTCCGCTGGTACCCTGAGCAACGTCTTCGGCCAAGTGATGTTCGTCGTCGCCTTGGCCTGTGCCGTTGAGGTGCTGAGTCGCAGGCGCAGCGAGGCTGGTTACGCCCGCTGGCTAGCCGCCTACGCTGGGTTCAGCCTGCTCACGCTGCTCGGTCACTACGGCTCGGCCATTGCTAGCGTCGTGGTGACGGGGACGGTCGGGCTGCTCTGGCTGCTGTTTGCGCCGTCGGGGATGCGTGGGCGCATCTGGCCGCTGACGGGCGTGTTCGTGTCCACCCTCATCGCTGCCTACTTGCTCTACTATGTTCACTACAACGCGCAGATAGGTGGGCAGATTGCCAACCTCTTGAGCGGTGGCAAGCAGTACCACTCCGCCGAGTTTAGCATTCGCTTCGACCTGCCTGGCTTGTTGGGCGACGTGGTGCAGGGGCAAGGCTGGGTGATCTTGCCACTGGCGATAGTGGGTGGGCTGCTGCTACTGCTGCAACGCAACACTCTACTTGCTGCTGAGGGAGACAACACTGCCACCCGCCTTGTGCTGCTAGGCTGGACGGCTGCGGGGCTGCTACTGACCGCCAGCGGCCTGTTTGATCGCTACACAGTTCGCTACAATATGATCTTGCTGCCGCTACTATGCGTCTGGGCGGGCATCGCCCTACAGTGGCTAGCAGGTCGTTCCCGCTCGCTGGCTGGCGGCTTGCTGCTCGCTGCTGCCACCTACGCATTGGTAGTCTGGGCGGGGGTGGTGCTGACGGGCTATCACTGAGCCTGCTGCCCTGCGCTAGCAAGACAAAGGGAGCGCATGGTTGGTGCGCCCCCCCATATATCAACCCTGTACTACTTGCCCAAGTCCTTTTCGCGGATCACGGTTACTACCTTCTCCGCTTCCCTGTCCTGGCCGGTAGCCGCCTGCTCTTGGGCCTTCTCTGTACCCTCGGCGTGCTGCTGGGGAGACTGGTACTCGGCCTGGCGGATGTCGAGCAGTAGCAGGGCGAGGTCTGGGTCTTCTGGCCCCTGTGGGAACCACGCCTTCCACTCGTCCTTCCACAGTTGACGGATGCGGTCGCGGTTGCGGTCAACCTTCACCGTGCCGCTGATCGAGACATAACCCTCTTTGGCCGAGTGGAAGAAGGCAAGGCCAACGTTGGGGTTGGCTTCGATGTCGCGCCCCTTTGTGGTGTCCATGGTGCTGGCAAACCAGAGGTCAGCGTCAGGTAGGCGTTCGGCTTGCAAACGCATTGGGCGTGAGTGTAGAGTACCATCGCTGGCGAGGCTGGTCACCATCGCATGGTCATAATTTTGCAATAGGGTGTGTAGCTGATCCAAACTCTTGTCATGGTCGGTCATCTTGGTGTATGCTCCTTTTGGTGTAGGGCGTTGGTCGCCGATTGGGTCGCAAGTTGTCGAGAAAGTTTAAGCAACTAGTATGCCAGCTTGCTGGCGGCATGGAGGATTGGATGGCAAACTTCGGTCAGATGCTCAAGCAGGGTGCATTTGGGCAAGCGTTGATTGGCAGCGGGCTGAGCCTGGCCCACTCGTGGCGGGCGCGTGGGGGGCGGCGTACAGCGATCTTCGCGGCCAGTGGTCTACTGCTACCTTACGCCGCCGAGTATGTGGGGGTCAACCTGCTCAAAGCGGTGCGCCACCATAGCCAACCGCAACTGGCGAACGTACCGCTGCCCGCCGTGTTGGGCTGGTTCAACATCACCTACGCCAGCTATGCAATGGTAGAGCGCATCTTCGCTGGGCTGGGGCATAGTCGGCGCAGGCTGGCCTACCCCGCCGCCACCGCTGCGGTTGCTACCAGCCTGGATTTGCTGCTCGACTGCTTCGGCCTCGACCAGGGCTTGTGGCAGTGGAGTACGGATGGCCCCTACGCCAGCGAGATCGTCGGGCCGAACGGCAAGCATGGCATCCCAGTGCTGAACTACGTCGGCTGGCTGCAACTGACCAGCACCGTCACTGTCCTCTACCAGGAGCTAGCTGTAAAGCTGGCGGCGGACGAAGGGCGGGGCAATGCGGGGACAGCAGCGGCTGGGCAGCAGGCCGCTCTGCTAGCCCTGGCTTACTATCTGGTGGCTGCGGGCTGGGCGGTGGCGAACAAGAAGCCGCAGTACCTGCTCTGCTCCGCCCTCTTTCCCCTTGCCCTCATTGCCGCCGCCCGCCCTGCTGGCAACATGGTAGCGGCCTGATCTCGCCAGGCAAGCGAAAGGGGCGCATCACGTAGATGCGCCCCCTGCTAGCCACTAGCGGCTAGTCCTCGTCCCGGTCGCGCTCCCAAAGAGCCTCGTAGCCGTCGCCCTTGATCATAGCGACCATCTCCTTGTACTCGGCCTGGCGCAGTTCGTTGAGGGCAGCAGTGCAGACGCGATCTGCCTCGTCGCGGCTCATCTCTGAGGCAACCAACCGCTGCTCAATTCGGCCCAGGATGCCGACCTCGACGAAACAGTTGATCGTCTTGACCCAGGGAACACCGAGGATGCCGTGGATGCGGCCAAACTGAGGCCGCTTGCGCTCGATCATCGCTACCCGTTCTTCCATCGAACCAGCCTGTGGCATGACCTCGATCAGCGGGCCAACCTGTCGGTTGCTGCGTGTATCTACGACCAATGCCCGCCGCAGCAGGGGGAAGAATACGGTCATCACCTCGGCCTCATCAATCCCGGCCATGATCTGCATCATAAATTGTTCTTCGTCCACCCCAGTCGTCCTCCATTCCAGGCTATCACCCACGCAACTTTGCCAAGCTAACCCCTGTATTATAGCAAATGTGGTGGGTGAAAGACAAAAAGAGGCGTGTTAGAATCTGCGTGGCACCTTTCTGAGCTGGCTACTGGCGCAGGTGGAGGACTAGTTGCACCCAGTCTACGCCGACCCAGTGCGCGCCGTCGCTGGCACTGCTGCTCAGGCGCAGGGTGTTGCCGCTTTGCCGCAGACCACTGCTGACTGGCAGGCTTAGTACAGCCCAGTTGTTGAAGCGGCTACCCTGCCCATGCGTGAAGGGGAAGCGGCCAGCAAAGCTGATCTGCCCGTTGCTGAGAACCGTCCCACTGTATTCTCTGGTCGGCAGGCTGGAGTGGTCGTCAAGTGCGCCCGCCAGCAACCACTCTGCGGTCAGCACCATGCCAGGGGTGATCGTGGTCGGTAGGTCAAAGTTCCAGTCGGCCTGGGTCTGGCCGTAGATGATGTCGGCGTTGCCGCTGGGATTGCCGTAGTTGGCAAAGGCACTCAGTTCCTTCTTCAAGATTACGAGGCTGCCACTGACAACTGTGGTCGCGATTGGGTCGCTGTGGAAGATAGTAGCAGGGTAGGGGGGTGGCAGGGCGAAGGTTGGGGCGGGATTACCCAGCGGACGGTGGATCGCCAGCCAGAGCATCTTGCTCAGTTGCGCCCGCGTGCCAGTCGCGCCGGGACTGTAGTTGCCGCCGCCAGTGCCGTTGACCACACCCCAGCTAGCGGCAGCCTCTATGTAGGATGCTGCCCAGTGGTCAAACGGCACATCGGCGAAGGTGGCAGTGGTGGGCAACAGCAGCGGCCAGCCAGCCGCCCGGACGATCAGCTTGGCTAGCTCAGCCCGCGTCACGTAGTCGTTGGCGTGGAAGTTGCCGTCCGGTTTGCCGCCCACCACGCCGTAGGCTCGCGCCGTCTCAATGTAACGATAGGCCCAATAGTCAGGCTGCACGTCGGGGAAGCTAGGGGTGGCGGGGTTGAGCAGCGGCCAGCCGAGGACAGTGACGATCATCTTGGTAAACTGCGCCCGCGTGGTGGTGTCGTTGGGGTGGAAGTTGCCGTCGCTCAACCCCCCCACTACGCCTTGACAGGCGAGGCGGCTGACGTAGTGCAAGGCCCAAGAGGTGGCTCCAATGTCGGCGAAGTGGCTGCCACACTCGGTTGGGGTGACGGGCTGCATGGCACCCACGCTGCTCTCGTTGCCCCAGAGGTCAACCGCAGTGACGGCCACGTACCAGGTCTTGGCGTTCAGCAGCGCAAGCGGGGCGGCAGGGTTGGCAAACTTGAGCAAGCTGTATTGGGTAGCCGCGTCGAGGGTGAGGGCTGGCAGCAGGCTGGTGACGTTCACCCCCGCCGTGTCGGTCACGTAGATGTGGTAGGCGACAGTGCTGGTGGCTGGGCGGTAGCTGGCCCAGTCGAGGGCGAGGGTGCCGCTGATCGCCGCATCGCTGGCAGTCAGGTTGACGGGCGGTTGGGCGGGCGCATCGTGGCGCACCTGGGTCAGGCGCAGGTTGTCTACGATCACTTGCTGGCCGGGGTGGGGTAGGCGCAGGCCCAGCTTGAGGTTGCCGATTGCGCTGAGGTCGATCCGCGCCGATGCCTCGCTGAGAGGCAGGTGCCAGCGGTTGAGGCCGCTTCGCAAGGGGGACTCCCACCGCTTGTCGGTGCCGCTGTCGTTGGCGAGGCTGGCGTAGAACAGGCTGCTGGTGGTGTCGCTTTCCGGGTTGGTCACATCCAGGCTGAGATAGTCGTAGCCGCTGATATTGCGCGGGCTAAAGTTGCCGTAGTTGGGCAGGCGGTAGAGGCTGGCGTAGGAGCCATAGCCCGACCCACCTGCGTAGTCGCCGCTGAAGGTGAGTAGCCCCGCCTGCTGGCCCTGGGTTGCGCCCCCCTGAGTGGCGGTCAGGCTGAAGGTGGCGGTCAACTCCCGCGCCCACCGCGCTGCGCCGCCCTGCTCGATCAGGTTCACCTCCTCTGGCGACTCGAAGCCGCTGATCAGCGTCTCGTTGACCGGCTGCAAGACATCAAAGGGCTGGGCTGCTGTGTAGGCCAGATAGTCGCTGCTGCTACTGTTGACCCGCACCCGCCAGTACCAGCGGCCCCAGTCCTGGGCAAAATCGTAGCTGTGGCTTGTACTAGTCAGAGCATCTCTAACGGTGATTGAGCTGCTGAAGCTGGGAGTGCGGGCCAGTTGCAGGGTGTAGCTGATTGCCCCATTCACCGCCCGCCAACGGAAGTCCACCGTGCTGCCCAGGCTTGCGCCCGCGTAGGTGGGGTAGATCGGCAGGGGAGGCTCCAGGTTGACCACTGGCTGTTGCAGGCGGCGGGGATACACGTCGGCATTGTAAGCGGCGATGCGATCCGTCAGGCGGGTGTATGGCTGGTTGTTGATGTTGACTAGCCCCCAGCCGTAGTAGCCGCCGAACTGGGGGCCGCGCTTCATCACCGGGTCGTCCGACAGCTTGAACCAGTGCATCCCGACCACTGCTGGGCGGCGTAGCAGTTCGCCCAGGTAGATGCGGTAAGCGTCGGCGCGGGCATCCTCGTCGCTGAGGGCGGCACCGGGGAGTGGTGGGTTGTTGACCTGCCCGCTGTTCCAGGTGCGATAGCCCATCTCGGCAATCAGCAGCGGCTTGTTACTATCTGTCACCGCCTTGTCTAGCGCGTGCAAGGTGGGATTGGTGGGGTTGTTGCTGTAGATGTCGATAGTCAGCACGTCTAGCCAGCGGCCCGCTGCGGCAAAAACCTCGCGGTCGAAGGGGACACCCAGCATCCTATCACCCAAGACTAGCTGGTGGGGCGCACGGGCGCGTACCGCCGTGGCCGTCACCCGGTAATATTGGTCGGCGACGAGGGCCAGTAACGCACTCTTGTCAGCAGCGGCGCGGTTGGTTGTCACCTGGGTAGTGCTGGCGACGCTGCTGGGTTCGGTGCCAGTGAAGCTGCTGAAGCTACTCTGCCAGGCGGCGTTGAGGCTGGCGACCGTAGCGTAGCGTCCGCGCAGATACTCCACCCAGGCCCGCTTGCCATAGCTGCTGCCCGGCTGCTGGATGAAGTTCTCTACCACGCTGTTGTTTGCGCTGTCTACGTAATAGCCGTCCTTCATCCACCAGATTTCGCCGTCAATGTAGTAGCCCATCATCCAGGGGTCGGTGGTGTAGCTGAGGGGGATTAGGGTATTGACCGTGTTGGTAACAAAGTTCGTCCAGGCTGGGTCGAACACGTCGGGGAAGACAGGGTTGATGTGCGGGAAGTTGCCGTAGCTGAACAGCAGGTTGAGGGTGGCGGGCATCCCTCGATGGTACATCTGCTGGTTAGACCAGCCTGCTACCGTGTTGAAGTGCCAGTCGTCATGCACTCGCTGGGCGGTCTGGGCGTTCCACTGCTCGAAGCTGGTGTAGGTGTCAAAGTTGCGCCCATAATAGCTGTCGCTGGTGCCGTCACCCTCATAGATGTTGAGCGAGTTCACGCCGAGCGAATAGAAGGCGTGGCCTTCGGGGGTGACCAGCCACCACTTGCCTCCGGTCTGCGCGGTGCGAAAGTAGCCGCTGCTATTGCTGATCGGCAAGCCCAGGTAGCCGCCGTACTGATCCAGGGCGGTAGGCTGCTGGCTGGCGGTAGGCTGCATGGCTGGTCGCTGACTGGTCGCTGACTGGTCGCTGGCCTGCGCTCCCCCACCGCTGCTGACTGCTAGCAGCATGGTAAGTAGTAGGCGAGCCACGATGGCGTTCTTGCTCATTAATTCCTCCTCGTGTGTTGATCTTCCTCTGCCTTATAGTCATGCGCTCTACAGTTGCTTCATTGCAAGATGGCAACCGCCCCACCAGCAGGCTGATGAGGCGGGAGATGCAACCGGGGGAGACGGTTACTGAGGGATTACCTGACCCTATTGGCGGCGGAAGGGCCATGTGGGGGGAGACCCTGCTCGCTCATCGCAATGTCTACCAGCTTGGTCAGTTGGCCGCGAGTAGCGGTTGCGTTGGGCCGGAAGTAGGGGAGGGCTTGTGCGTCGCATGGCTCACCAGGGCCACCGCAGGGGAAGCCACCAACGATGCCCCGCCCGTAAGCGATCTCAATGTAGCGGTAGAACAGGCTGCTGCTCGGTACATCAGCGAAGCTCTGCTGGTCTTCAGCAATCGGGTCGTCGTTAAAGTCCCCAGCCTGCACGATGATCTTGGCAAGTTGGCCGCGGGTAGCATTGGCGTTGGGCCGGAAGTAGGGGCGGGCCTGCTCGTCGCATGGCTCACCAGGGCCGCCGCAGGGATAGCCGCTGATCACGTCGTAGAGGGCAGCCGCTTCGATGTACTGGTAGAAGATACTGCTGGTTGGCACGTCGGCGAAGCTCTGCTCACCCACCTCGCTCAGCCCACCGCTGAGCAGACCGAGTGCGCCCGTGCTGATCTTGGCAAGCTGACCGCGAGTGACATTGTTGTTGGGGCTGAAGGTGGTTGCGCTGGTGCCGTTGACTACGCCCAGGCAACCGAGGCGGGTGATGTAAGGTTGGAAGACGCTGTTGCTGATGTCAATCCAGGGGACACGGCAAGGGGTGTTGGTCGGGGCGACCGTGCGGGTTGGGCGTGGGCCTACAGTCGCGGTGACGGACGGTACGGGAGTGCCGTTCGCTGGCGGGCAGCAGTAACCGACGGTAAGGATCATGTAGTCAATGGCGGTGTCGTCCTGCATCAGCATATCCAGGTAGCCATTGCTGTTGAGCAGGCTGATCAGGCTGACGGGGCCGCCGGGGGTGGGCAGGTTGTTGAGGTCGAACAAGTAGGTGACAGGGGCGGTGCCAGGCGACCAGATGGCCGGGAAGGGTGCGCCGAGGCCGCCAGGGTTGCCGAAGTGGTGGCCCCAGGTCCAGGGGTTGCTGCCGCTGGGGGCTACGCCCAGGTAGATCGCGTCGTTGCCTGAGCCACCTTGCTGAGCCTTGACCCGAATCTCCAGGGTTGCAGTGCAGATGGTGCTGTTGTCTAGCGGGCGCAGGTTGGCGAAGGTGTGACCGAAGACGCGGTTCGGTGCCTGCTCGTCGAACTTAAGCCCCGGTAGGAAGCCATGCGAACTCATATAGGTGTAGAGGCCAGGGCCGGGGACTGCCGTCTCAAGCGGGGCGGCGAACTGGTCGGCGATGCCAGCGCGGGTGGTGGTGACGTGCGGCGTGCAGTCGCAGCAGTAGTTGACGCTGAGGCTTACGAAGTCCACCATTGTGTCGTCACGCACCAGCACGTCGAGGTAGCCGTTACTGGCAATCTGTGCTAGGAGGTTGAAGCTGCCGCTCGTCCCCACGGGTAGGGCTGCGAGGTTGAGGTTGAAGGTGACAGCCGGACTACCCACCGTCCAGGGGGTGCCGATCAGCCCCGGCGAGGAGTTGCCGCTGCCAATATAGTGTGTCCAGGCGAAGCCGCTACCGCCTGGTGGGGTGAAGCCGAGGGCGATGCCGTCGTTGGTTGGGATGTCCTGCGTGGCCTTGAGGCGGATGGTCAGGGTGGCCGAGCAGATGTGGGTGTCGTTCAGCGGAGCCAGGCCCGTGAAGGTGTGACCGAAGCCGCTGTTCGCGCTGGGGTCGTCGAAGGGGCGCAGTGGGGCTGGGGCAATGAAGTTGGCGAGGTTGGTGCTGGGGCTGGCTGGCTCGGTCGGCAGCGTGAAGTTGTCAGCAATGCCCGCTGTCAGGTTGAGGCTATAGGGCTGGCAGCACTCGTGGGTGGCTGTCGCCGTTGGCGTGCTGATCGCAGTGCTGGTGGCAGTTGCCTGCGGCTGGGTGGCGGTGGCCGTGCTGGTACCAGTGCCAGTGGGGATGCGGGTAATAGTGGCGGTGGCGGTCGCGGTCGCCTGCGGCTGAGTGGCAGTTGAGGTGGCCGTGTCGCAGGGGTTGCCAACCGGGTCGGCGCAGACGGTGTTAGTGGGGGTGGGGCTGTTGCAGACGGTGCCAGCCGGACAGGTCGGGGTGAGGGTTACTTGCTGGCGGGGGGTGGCAGTGGCGGTGACAGTCGGCTGACCCTGCTGCTTGCACTTGCCCTCGCTGTCAGCCTGGAACAGGGTGGCAATCTCGCTCGCGCTCAGGTCGCGGTCGAACAGTTCCAGCTCGTCAAGCCCACTCTCTAGGAAGGTACCTTCGCCTGTCTTGTGGCTCTTGCCGATCCACAGGTTGGCGGCGTTGGTGATGGTGTTTGCGCCCGTGGCGTTAGCGGTTGCTACTAGCACATTGTCCACGTAGATGTTCAGCCCAGTGCTGCTGCTGCGGTCAACCGTGACGGCGATGAAATGCCATAGGCCGTTAGTCAGGGCGGGGATCGCTGGGGTGGTTGCTCCCCAAACCGTCCCGCTACCGTCGCTAAACTCGAAGCGAAGTTGATTGCCAGCCCGCACCAGGGCGTAGCCGCGGTAGTTAGTGCCAGAGCCAAAACTGCGCTTGTCCACTACACCTTGGGGGCCGGAACTCTGTAGCAGCCTGATCCATCCGTCCATTGCGAAGTTGCCAGTGCCGAAGTTGAGGCTGGGGCTGTTGGTCGCCTCCACATAGCCACCAAGGAAGTAGATGGCATTTGCCACCTTACCCGCGATCACTGAGAGTGGGGTGAGCCAGTTGCCGTTGTTGGCGTTCACGGTGATATCGAAGGCGGTCGGCCCTGCTGCCTCATCGAAGGGGTACCAGGCGACCATGTTCGCTGGTGGGGTGACGCAGGCGCGGGGTTGTTGGGGGGCCGCATTGCTGTGCGGCTGGGCCAGGCTATTGCTGGCGGTAGCGATCCCCGCGCCACTGCTCAACAGCAGAGCCAGGGTCAGGACGATAGTGGACAACCGATGCTTGTTCATCACAGACTATCCTTTCTCATTGTGCCTCATGCCAGAGGCGGTGCTTGACGGCAGACCCGGCTAACTCCCCGGCCAGATCACTTTGCCTACCTCTATTCTAGCACGAGGGGCTGTGCGATCCTGTAGGGTCTTGTGGCGAGTTGAGCGGCAGAGGGGCTTGACCTGCGGCGGCTGACGTAGTAGGATGGGGAACGCAGCAGAGTGGTGGAGGAGCAACCAATGTACGATCTCAATTTGTTTACTACGCGGGTGCAGGAGTTGATCCGGCGCGTCACCCCCTACGACGACCGCCGCCGGGCGACGATGCAAGACCTGGCGACGGCGGTCAACCTCAGCCGCTCGGAGTTGAGCAACCGCCTGAACGCCAACAAGGGGGCGAAACTGACTGCCCGCGATGTGCGGGCTGTGGTCAGCACGCTGGCCGACTGGGGAGCGATCCGTACGCAGGGCGAGGCGTTGGAGTTGCTAGCCCTGGTGGAGTGTCCACCCTTCACCGCTGCGGACTGGCTGGCTCCACCCCTCGATGCGTTGGCTCCTCCTGCAACCACGCCCCCAGCGGCTAGCTCCGTGCGGCTGCACAACCTGCCGCTGCGCCAGACCAGCTTCGTGGGCCGCGAGCGCGAGATCGGCACCATATTGCAGTTGTTGAGCCAAACCCACCTGCTGACTCTGACCGGTGAAGGTGGCTGTGGTAAGACGCGCCTGGCCCTCGAACTGGGCGACCGCCTGGCCGAGCGGTTCACGGGCGGGGTCTGGCTGGTGGAACTGGCGGCTCTGCGCGACCCTGCATTGGTGCCAGCAGCGGTCGCCCGGGTGCTGGCGGTGCGCGAACAGGCTGGGGAGCCGATCTTGGACGCGATCTGTATTGCCCTCGGCGACCGCGAGTTGCTGCTAATCCTGGACAACTGTGAACACCTGCTGACCGCCGCTGCCAACCTCGTGCATGGGCTGCTGGTACGCTGCCCTGGCCTGCGCGTGCTGGCGACCAGTCGGGAGACGCTGCGGGTGGCGGGCGAAGTGACCTGGCGGGTGCCGTCACTCTCCCTGCCTGCTGCCGACGAGCCGATTGGCCCGAGCGATCTCACCCGCTACCAGGCCACCCGCCTCTTTCTAGAGCGAGCGAAGGCGGCCCAACCTGGCTTCCACCTGAGCGAACGAGGGGTGGCGGCAGTGCGCCAACTCTGCCAGCAGCTGGATGGCATCCCGTTGGCAATTGAACTGGCAGCAGCCCGCCTGCGGGTGTTGAGTGTGGAGCAGATCGCGGCGCGCATGGGCGACCGTTTTCGCCTGCTGACTGTTGGCGACCGCTCGGCTCTGCCTCGCCAGCAGACGCTCAAGGCTCTAGTGGACTGGAGCTATGACCTGCTAGAGGAGGAGGAACGCACTCTCTTTCGCCAGCTAGCGGTCTTCAGCGGCAGCTTCGATGCAGCAGCGGCGGCAGCCTGCGTCACGCCTGCTAGCGACGCAGATGAGATGCTGGATCGCCTGGGCCAATTGGTGGAGAAGTCGCTGCTGGTGCGTGACGAACAGGCAGAGATGCAGTATCGGATGCTGGAGACGATCCGCGAGTATGCTGCCCTCCAACTGGCGGTCGGCGGTGGGCTGGCTGCAATCCAGGCCCGCCACTTCGCCTGCTATCTTGCCCTGGCCGAGCGGGCCGAGGGGCAGTTGACTGGCGCGGAGCAGGCTACCTGGTTGGATCGCCTGGAAGCGGTGCAGCCAAACCTGCGTGCCGCCCTCAGCTGGGGGCTGCAAGCTCAACCGACAGAGGCGTTGCGGCTGGCTGCTGCACTCTGGCGGTTCTGGATGATCCGAGCGCACCTGAGCGAGGGGCGCAGGTGGTTGAGCGAGGGGTTGGCTGCCGCCAGTAACCCACCCCCCAGCAGCGAGGCCAAAGCTCTCTATGGTCTCGGCTTCCTGGCCCTGACCCAGGGCGACAACGCCGCTGAAGGTTACTACGGGCAAGCGTTGGCTATCCAGGAGCGCGTTGGCGACCGCGAGGGGGCTGCTAGCTCGCGTAATGGCCTGGGTATCGTCGCCCGCAGCCGGGGTGACTTTGGCCGCGCCCGCGACCTGTTCGAGCAGAACGTGGAGGTCTTTCGCGCCCTGGCCGACTATCGCAAGCAGGCCGTTTCGCTCAACAACCTGGGTGGGTTGGCCTGGGAGCAGGCGGACTATGCAGCGGCGCAACCCTACTTCGCCGATTGCCTCCGCATCTTTAACGCGCTTGGCGATGAGCAGAGTATCGCCAGCGTGACTAACAATCTTGGTCAGGTAGCCTACAAGCAAGGCGAATTGGCGACTGCCCGCCAGTTGCTGGGCGACAGTCTGGCCCGCCACTACCGCTTGCAGAACAAGGAAGCTATGGCCGACACCCTGACTACCCTCGCCGAACTGGACATCACTATCGGCCAGACTGCCGCTGGCGTGCGCGGCTACGCTGCCGCCCAGCACCTCCGCGCCGTCAACAGCCTTGTTCTCACCGCCAGCCAGCAACTTGAGCAGGCAGCAATCCTGGCTCAAGCCGCCCAGCAGTTGGGGGAGGATGAATATCGCGCGGCCTGGGAGGATGGGCAAGAGCTACCCTTGGGTGAGGTGGTGGCGAGCAGATTGCAGCCGCAAGGGGCCGCTGCCCAGCCTTAGTGCTGTTGGTGAGCCAGCACCAGCGACTAAAGCCAGGGCGAACCGCTCGCGCTGGCCCACCGTAGCCGTAACCATGCGGCCCTCACCATTGGTCTGTACCATCATCAGTGCGCCGAGGTTGCTCAGGTCGCAGACGCAGAGTTGGCCGCTGCTGCCCAGCGGTGCCGTGCCGCCATTCGGGTTACGCACCACCAGGCGCGTCCAGGGTGGGCCTTGCAGGTAGTCAGCTTCGGAGGTCACTTCGTACTGACTGATCCGCTGGCGTAGCCCACTGTCATAGAACTGGCTGCCACCGGGGGCTGGGCTGTAGAGGCGCACGCACCATGCCCTGCTAATGCCGAACACGCGCTCTACGCGGGCGTACATCTTCGCGCGCTCCTGCTCGTCGCTGCACGAGTAGAGCAGGCGGCTGCGGGGGTTGAGGTGGAAGCGGCGGCCCGCCATCGCGCAATACTCGGCCAGCATGATGATCGCCTTCGCCCCACCCATGATACAGATGCGTTCGCCGCTGCTCTCGCCGTCGATCAGGCACTTCATCGCCTCTATGTAGTTGTCGGTGAAGCTGCCGCTACCCGCCAGCGCGTATTTGATCGCCGCCGCACTGAAGACGCGGGCAGCCTCTGGGTTGGGGTCGAGCCGCTGGGCGACCGTGACCATGTGCAACCGCTGGCTCTCAGCCATGTCTGGAAAGAGGTGAGCGTGCAAGTTGGGCATCAGGGCAGTCAGGTAGAGGTAGAGTTGGTGTTGGCGCAGCGGCAAGGCGGCTGCTCCCGTACCAACCCCGGTGCTGACTGACACGTATCTCAGTTCGCTCAGGGGGACGGCGGGTATCTCGCGCCAGTTGGTGATGCGGTCTGGGCGCACTCCTCGCCGCTGACACCAGTCAGCATAAACGGGGTTGGCCTCGCACTGGTAGGCAAAAAGGCGTAGGGCCAGGGCGTTGAATACTCCACCACCCCAGGCTGCCCGCTCCTGCTGCTCGTCGCCGAGGGCGGGGCAGGTGGCTTCTATAAAAGCCCCAATGTCATCGGCCAGTTCCGCCTCCAACCAGCCCGGCTGCTCTTGCGGCTCGTGCATCACGAAATCCTCCCTCGTGTGCTACGCCGAAGCGGTGCTGGACAGGTTGAAGGGGTTGAAGTCGGTATCATAATCGTAAGCATCGCTCTGCTCGGCCTGCTTGAGCCTACCAACCACCAGGTAAGTAAGGGGAGTTGCTAGCATCTCGTACAGTGTTTTTAGCAGCCACTGGCTGAGGACATAGCCGACCAGCAGGCCTCCATCCAGGGTCAATGCGTCGCGGCCCAGCAGAGCAGAGAAGGCCAGGGTGCCGAAGATCACACTATCTAGCCCTTCACCAATCAAGGTGCTGCCGATGGTACGTGTCCACAGGTAGTGGCCTTTGGTCCAGACCTTCATCTTCGCTAGCACGAACGAGTTGGCGAACTCGCCTACCAGGTAGGCAACGAAGCTGGCAAGCAAAATCTTCCAACTTAGGCCGAAGATGGTGCTGTAGGCCAACTGATGCTCGGCCCCCGCTGCGTCGGGCAGCAGACTGAGCAGGTAGATCGCGCCGACCGCCAACAGGTTGCAGACGAAGCCGATCCAAATCACCACACGGGCCATGCGGTAGCCATAGACCTCGGTTAGCACATCGCTGACGATATAGGCGACCGGGAAGATGATCGTGCCACCGTCAATGCTAAGGTTGCCATCGCTGCCGAACAGGTGGAAGGGGTCGAGCGGTAGGGTGAAGAAGCGCGCCCCGCTGAGGATGTTCGCCATGATCAGGCAGGTGACGAACAGGCAGGCGGTGACGACGAACCAGGGGCTAAACCGGGCCGCAGGGGGGGCTTGGTACTTTTGCATGGGGGCTGGTCTCCGATAGGACAGATAATGTCAGGTTTGCAAAGTATAAGCTGCTCCCTGTCCGATGTCAAGTGTGGGCCAACGATCCTGCCCTTTGTGAGGCTGGCTAGCAGAAACCAGACTCGCTGCCAACCCGCTGGTAGGCAGCCTTAGCGATGAGCATCTGCGCAGTCAGGGCTGCTTCACCTTCGGCTGCATCTTCTTCTCCAGGCGCAGCAGTCGTTTCTCGATCCCGGCTAGCTCTTTGGCACGCTGGCGGCGGGCGAGGTCGCAGGCGGTAGTCGTCAACTGGGCAGCGACAGCGTAGTTGCGGGTGCGGTGTTCGTGGTGCATGGCTAGCTCGATGTAGGGAAATAGCAGCGGCGTACCCTCGGCCACCAGCCGCTCCCAAAGCAGGGTAGCCTCGTCACTGCTACCCAGCCGCTTGTGGAGGGCGGCAAGTCGGGCGATCACTGCGGC
>Ga0209724_1001753_pt1 | contig 19279 bp, 12 predicted proteins | sample grotaG_FD_184143 | JGI IMG/M metagenome (GOLD analysis project Ga0209724, IMG submission 184143) | Glacier valley bacterial and archeal communities from Borup Fiord, Nunavut, Canada, to study Microbial Dark Matter (Phase II) -... | ecosystem: Environmental > Aquatic > Freshwater > Ice > Glacier ...
GTATCTCTGGTTGCTGGCACTTGGCGAACACGTCCTTCAACACGGCTTGTCCGCCCAGATTGACCGCACTGACCGCCGTGACCTCAGTATTTTTCGCCTCGGTTGGGATTTCCTTGAAGACTGTTTACGCTTAGCTCAGCCTATCCCTTCCATCCCTTTTTTGAACTTTTGTTCAGTGTCAGGTCGCTAGTAGAATCATGGTATTCTACATGATAGAATAGTTGGCTGTTCATTGTCAAATAGCTACCTCATATTATTGTCCATAGGGTACCCCATAAGGAAAACAACCGTGAAAAACAATCGTATTTTCCAATTAAGTGCTCTGGTCATGGTCAGTGTGCTGCTTACAACTTCTGGCGTGATTCTGGCGCACGAAGACCGCAAAGCCGGACCGTATAACTTGCATGTGGGCTGGCACGTCGAACCTGCGCTGCTCGATCAACTGAATGCCGTTGAGTTGACGGTAACGCAGGATGATAAGCCAGTGAAGGATGTCGAAAAGACACTCACCGTGACGCTTGCAACAGCAGGAAAGACGAGCGATGCATTATCGTTTGTTCCGTCCGATGAGACGCCCGGCTTGTATACCGCTGCGCTGATTCCAACGCGCACGGGCGATTATCAGTTCCATTTTGTTGGCATGATCGGCACAACCAAGATCGATGAAACGTTCGACTCAGCTCAAGGCAAATTCGATTCGGTTGAACCGACTAACAATCTGCAATTTCCCGATCAAGCGCCGTCTAATGGTGAGCTTCAAAAGGAAATTGACGCATTGAAAGCACAGATCGCCGCGCTCAAAGGTGGCACTTCAAACGCCATAGCGACAAGTGCTGCAACTGCGACTAAATGAGTTCCAAGTTTCAAGACCTGCTATCCCACGCCCTGTACCTCCTTGTGAAGAAGAGACTATCTTTGGCGTTCATACTGTTGACGTTTACACTGTTGGCGGCGGCGTGTGGTCAAGCCGCCGTTGCCCCAACTGTGTCGCTTGCCGTTACCGCCAACAATGCCCCAATGCATATTCAGGACGCCTGGCTGTATCCGCCTGCGATAGACAATACCGCCGTTTATTTCACGCTGATCAATCCGGGCACTGCTGATAAACTGCTGAGCGTGAGTGTTGGCAGCTTTCAATCCGCCGAACTGCACGAAACGACGACGACCAACAACATGTCGGGGATGCAATCGTTCAAAGGTGGCGTTGAGGTTCCAGCCAATGGGACGCTGATTTTTCAGCCGGGCGGCTATCACATCATGGCGACCGGCCCACTGCGCACCTTTGCTGCTGGCGATAAAATTCCGCTGACGCTGATGTTCGCCAATGCACCTGCCCTGACGATTGACGCGATTGTGAGAGCGCCGTGAACAAATCAGCCGGGGTTCTTGGACAACCTTAAAATTGAATAATATCAACTGGATGATGTTAGCGAGATGAGCACGATGTACACACGAAATTTGCGGCGCGCAGTCATTGGGATCATCGGCGGCATGGGACTGTTGGTCGTCAGCTTACTAAGTACAGCAGTGTCCATCGCTAGTGCCCATTCGTATCCGGTGCGCTCGCTTCCGGCGGCTGATTCAGTGTTATCGGCATCTCCCAAAACCGTTTCGATCTGGTTCAGCGAATTGCCACAAAGCGGCTTTAGTGAGATCGATGTGTTCGATCAAACGCTGAAACAGGTCGATTTGAAGAATTCAACCGTCAGCGCCGATCAGCTCAGCGTGGGAGTGCCCGATACGCTGTCCACTGGCACCTACACAGTACGCTGGTCGGCAGTTTCGGCAGTTGATGGTCACCATACGACGGGCGCGTTTGTGTTCGCAGTGGGTGAAGCGATCAGCGGAAATGCTGCTGCCGCCGCACAAGCTGCGCAAACGGCATCGAGCGCCAATCCGGTAGATACGATCGTCAAGTGGCTGGATATTTTATCGCTAACGGCACTGTGTGGCGCAGTACTGATCACGTTGGGAGTGCTGCGCCCCATGTTCGGCGTGCGCGGGTTGCCCGATCAACTCAGCAGCGCGATCGGGTGGCTGCTCTATGCGGCATTGATCGCCTCAGTGTTTGGCGCAGTCGCTGGATTATTTGCTAAAATGATCAGCTTGTACGGTGCCGATTTGTTGGCCTTTGCAGGACTCAAGCGCTGGATCGAACTGCTGACACAAACGCGTTACGGAGCAATGCTGATCGTGCGATTAGGGCTGACGATCGCAATGGCGATTTGGTTAGCTGGTTGGCGCGTCAAAAATACGGCGCGTACCTGGTTGAGCGGCTTGCTGATTACTTTGGGCTTGCTGCTGACTATCAGCCTGAACAGTCACAGCGCAGCGAATCCATTATGGCCGGGGCTGACTTTGTTCATGGATTGGCTGCATCTGATCGGCGTCAGCGCGTGGATCGGCGGCTTGCTCGTCATGGCTGTGCTGCTGCCAAGGCTCAATCCAGGCCAACGGCGGGATGCCTTGATCCGTTTCAGCGCAGTGGCAACGCTGAGTGTAGCCGTGTTGACGCTGACGGGTTTATACAGCGCAGCCGTACAATTGAACCGATTTGAAGATTTATGGGAGAGCGAGTACGGGCGTTGGCTGCTGATCAAACTGGCGATCATTGGTGTGCTGCTGATCCTTGGCGCATTGAACAATCTGGCGCTCAATCCAAAACGCCTCAAGCAAATCAAGGTCTTGCCGCTGGCTATCCGGCGTACCCTTGCCAATGAGAACGCCGCTGGTCAGGTGCAGCGCCGTATCCTGATCGAATCGTTATTAGGGATCGGCGTTTTGCTGACGGTTGGCTTTTTGACAGCCAGTTCGCCGCCACCACCACAGCCTATCACCGTTGATCGCACATTGACGCAAACGCGCGTGGAAGGCGATCTGACGGCGGCACTTCACATCACACCGAATGTAAGCGGCCCCAATACGTACAGCGTGCAAGTCAAACGCGCCGATCAACCGCTCACCACCTTGAGTCAGGTACGCGCCCAGTTCGTCTTGCCAACACTTGATCTGCACACTGTCTGGATCACCTTTAAGCCGGATGCGAATGGCATTTACACGGCAAGCGGGCGCGAGTTGAGCATTCTGGGCGATTGGCAGGTGCTGCTTGACGTTCAGGTTGACGCCGAAAGTAACGCCGTACGCTTTGCCTACCCGTGGACAGTTTCAGCAGCGACGCTTGGGCAGGATTTATCACAGCCGCGCCCGATCAATCTCCTGATGATCGGTTTGTTGAGCGTTACGGTTGCGCTCATCGGTTGGCCGCGCATTCTGGCGGTGCTGCGCGGAAAATATGGCAAAGCGCCTGAATATGCGGTGATCGGTTTGATCGCCGTCGCCTTGATCAGCTCTATGGCGCTCATGCTGGCCTCAGCTTACAGTCAAAACGCGTTTGTGGTGGGTCTGCCCACGACGAACCCGATTGTGGCAGATACGGCATCGCTGATCAAAGGTCAGACCACGTACAAGCAGATTTGCGAACGTTGTCACGGCGCGCAAGGGCTAGGGGATGGGGTAGCTGCCGCGTCACTGGCTGTACAGCCTGCCAATTTGCGGACGCACGTTGCACAGCATGGCGATGCCGTTTTGTACCAGATGATCGCGCAAGGCTACGGCGCTATGCCCGCGATGGGTGCTGGTTTATCGCCGGACGAGCGCTGGAATCTGGTGAACTACCTGCGTACGCTCGGCACGGACACCGTCAGTTTGAAGTAGAGACGCGCAGTTGATACGTGCCTACAGTGACTCCGGCAGCGCCGCCTTTGCGCGATACGATCAGCGTGTAATTGCTATCTTGTGGCGCGGTGGCAAACCATTGAGCGGACGGCTGAACAGCGCTTTGAGTCACAGGTTGCGTCAACGGGATGGCAGTCCCATCTGTGCCAAAAAGTGCTAGCTCCAGATCGAGATCGCCAGAAGTAACTACGCTGTCGATGGTAAGCCGCTGACCCGCCTGCACTGTGAAATGCCACGCGTCACTGAAATCAGCTTGCGTGATCGTGCCATTGACGAATTCGCCGCTCACCAATACGCCGCCGCTGCTCGGCGCTAGCGCATAGCTCAGCGTGAAATGATAGCGCCCCGATTGACCAACAGCGCCCGGCATAATTAAGAGCGTGTAGCGCCCTGCCCCACCGCCTGACCCGCTGAGCGATACTTCTAAGCTCAGATTGCCGCTATCATCCGTGGACGCTTTGCCCGCTGATAAGCCCTTGTCGTTCACAAGATAAGCGCTCAAGCGCAGCCCCGCCGACTCGGATTTGAGCGTGAGTGCGGCAGTTGCATTGGCTTGCGCGGTAAAGTGCCAGCGCTGACCGAGTTGAGCAGCATCGAAATAAGCCGTGGTTTGGCTGCCAATTACAGCGTCACCTTGCTCGGCCATACCCGATAGTGTGTTATTGGGCACAGCAGCGGGCGTACTCGTCGGCAGCGGCGTAACGGTTGGCGGAATCGAGTCGGCGCTGGCGGCTGAAAGTAACAAACTGTAGCGTCCAGTCGTTTTGCCCGTTGTACCAAGCCAACGCCCTACCACCACCTGATAGCTGCCATCCGTCGGCAGGCGCAGCGGACCCACGGTGAGCGCAGCACTGCTGGCATCGGCGGTGGCGCTGCTGATATAACCGTTGGGGCCGTACAGCGTAACATCCAGGCGCAGCGTACCGTCAACACGCGCCGCCGCGATCTGAATCGTGCTGTCCGCTTTGCCAGGGAATGTCCAATAATCGAACGGGTTTTTATCCAGAATGCCGTTTTGCTGAGTCACACCGTTGACCAGGATGCGTCCAGTAGGGCTGCTCGGTAAGACATCCTGGCGGCGCTGCACAGCCAACGTATACGCACTCGTTTTAGCGGCGTCGAGCATCACCACATAGCGCCCATCGGCAGGCAGCACAAAGCCCTGAATGTTCGTTTCGTTGTTGGCCGGATCGGCATGGCGCAGTAATTGCCCGCCCGCATCCTGCAACGTGAGCGCGGGTACCGTGCCGGTTGTGCCTGCCAGCGCGATCAGGTTGATCGCATCACCCGCCTTGCCGTTGAACAGCAACAAATCTGTCTTTGCCGCTTGCAAAACGCCTTGCACCATTTGGCCGTAGATAATGGTTTGCGCGGCGAGTGTTTGCGCCGCCAGCGAGCGCGTACTGAAGGACAGCGTATAGGTGCCGCTGGTGGCCGCCATGCGCGCCGCGAATAACTGATACGTACCATCAGCGGGCAGTACGAAGGAGTCGATCGACGCGACGCTGCCGATCAGCGTGCGATCCATGCGACTTTCGGCCAAAAGCTGCCCCTCAGCACTTAACAGTTGCAGGACGGGTTGCAAAGTGCCCGCCGTCGTCAGCATTCGTGCGCTGAGCGTTTGCCCTTTTATGCCGCTGATCTGCCAGGTTTGCGTCGGACGAATATCGCTGAGCGTGCCCTGTACATTTTGATCGGCGCTCAGGGTTGGCGCACTCAGCGATCCATTTGCAGCAGTCGTAAAAGTCGAGCGCGCATTAAGCCGATAAGTGCCAGCGCTGTTGGCCTCGGTTGGCAGCACAATGACGGTGTAGACGCCGTTCACCGTCAGCGGCACGCTTTCCAGCCGGATTGCGCCGCCGTCCGCCGTGACGGGTTTAGCAGCGAGTGCGTGTCCACCCGGATCGACCAGCAGCAGCGACGGCTTCAACGTGCCGCTGAGGGGCAGCACCTCCAATGTGAGCGCTTGTCCATTACTGCCATTGAGCAGCCACAGATTAGCATTCTGACCACCGCTCAACGCGCCGATCACCGTATCGTCGGATTGTAGGACGCCGCCGTCTGCGGGCGCACTGGTCGCGCCACCGATCAAGCTCAGCGTGACGGCATATGGCGCGTAGCTCAGTTTGGCATCAGCGGGACGCTTGACCACCACATCAAAGTAGCCGTGCGCAGGCACTCGGTAGCCGTCAATGGTGGTCTGACCGATACCCAACTTGCCACTGATCAGCAGCGCACCCGCCGGGTCTTGCAGGCTCAACAGCGGCGGCGCATCATCGGTGGCATGGATCAACTGGACGCTGATCACGTCGCCCTGATTGGCTGCGAACGTCCAGCGCGTTTCAGGGTGCGCCAGATCGACCGTGCCAACGACGCGCTGCCCATACCCGATCACGGCTTGCGGTGCGGCGGTTTTACCCAATTGAAACAACTCGTCTGCGCGCAAATCATAGTTGCCGGAACTGCCGTGGCTGCTCGTGCCCACCCGTGACAGCGTGATCACGTAGATACCATCGGTGGGCAGCGTGACGCCCACGAGCACGGCATTGGTACTGTCAAAATCATCGTTGCTGGCGATCACTCTGCCGTCGGGCGTTTGCAAGGTCAGGAAGGTATCCAGGTCACCGCTCGTCGCTTTGCTGGTCACGCTGATCACCTGTCCGGCTTGTCCGGCAAATGTCCAGCGATCAGCGGGCGTGGCATCATTGAGCCGTCCGCTGCTTGTTTTGCCGGAGAGCAGCTTGCCGCGTATGCTGAGCGCAGCAGGCGTGCCGTTCAGTGAAACGGTGAAGCGCCCGCTGGTGATCCCTTGCACGCCCCGGTAGCGCGTGATCACTAGTTGGTAATTGCCAGTGGCGGGCAGGCTGAAATCGCTCAGGATCGCGTCGTCCTGGCCGAGGGCATCGGCACGCGCTAACAGCACGCCCTGTTCATCGTACAAATCAAGCACAATCGCGAGCGCCGAGCCGGGTTCGCGCGTCACTTTGGCGGTGATCCGATCGCCTTGCTGTCCGCTGAATTGGTGGCGATCAGTTGGCCGATCGTCTGCGACCAACCCAACGCTGGATTTGCCATACGGGATCACATCAGCGTTGGTGGTGAGCAAATGCGCAAAGCTCAAGCCGATGCGGTAGCCGCCATTCGACTTGTTGGCGCCTTCAATGGTCAGCACATACACGCCGTCGGCGGGCAATTTGAAAGCGTTGATCGCCGCTAAGCCGTTCGCGTCCGCCGTGACCGTGGCAAGCGTTTGGCCGAATGTGTTGAGCAGCGTCAGCGTCGGCTTCAAGAACTGATCGCGCGCTTGCACCTGCGCTGTGATCACATCGCCACTGCGCCCACTGAACAGCCAACTATCGCTCGGATCGTCGGGGTACAAATCGCCGGTGCTTTGCTCGCCATCGTGCAGAATGCCGCCGATCGCGCGCGCCTTGCTATCCTGCAACACAAGACTCAAACTGTATACGCCCGCGCCGTGAAAAGCGGTATCGGCGTTGGCGACGATCAAGCGGTAGCTGCCGCTGAATGGCAGCAGAATATTATCGATGCGTGCGCCACCATCGCCTAAATCGGCTGCCGTCGCGAGCACCACGCCATTTGCCGAAACCAGTTGAAAGCCGCCCCGGAATGGATCACCACGCACAGACAGCAATGCCACTGAGATCACGTCATTGGCAGTGCCCGCGAAGGCCCACGTATCCGCGTTGTGCGCCGCCGTGAACACACCACCTGTCGTTTGACCATACAGCAGCGCAGGATCAGCGGCGGTGCGTGGTTCAGCTTCGGGCAGCCAGCTCAACTGGTAGCCGCCGGGAGTCTGATTGCCGCCCACCACCTGTACGCGGTAAATACCGTCGGCGGGCAACATAATATCGGCCAGGCGCGCGGCATCTTGTGGCAGGAACACGCCCTGACTGGCAAAACCATTGCCTGCGGTATCCATCAACTGAATCGTTAAGGGCGTCGGCTCAGCGCCCCGTTCAAGCGCCGCCGCCACCAACGAAATACGTTCGCCCGCGTGCCCTTGCAACAGCCAGGTGTTCGTATTGTTGGTTGCGATTAACGCGCCCGTGACGGTTTGGCCGGGCGATAGAATGCCGCTCAGCCGATTAGTCAGCCGCGATCCGCTCACCACGCCGAGCGACAACAGATAGCGCCCCATCGTGTTAGCCGCTGATTCAGTGTGCCGCACAATGACCGCATATACACCCATATCCGGCAAGCGGACAGTCGCAAGTGTACTGCTGAGTGCGCCGCTCGTGTTGGAGTCCGCCGCTAACACCGTGCCGCCGGGTGTGACGATTTGCAGTGCCGGAATCAGATCGCCGTTGGTGCGTACCGCTTGTACGCTGATCAGGTCGTTATTCGCGCCGAAAAAATAGTACGCGTCGGTCTGATCAGGTGCGCGTAGTTCGCCGGCAATCGATTGGCCGTAGACGATCGGCGTGCCCGGCGCAATTGTCAGCGTACCGGATTTCAGCGTTTGCGATTGAGCGTACAACGTATAACGCCCGCTGGTGATCCCCATCCGTACCGATAACTCGTAGTCGCCGCCTTGCGTCACATGGTAGCTGAGCGTCGTATCTGCCGTCGTGCCGTGCAACTGTTCGGCAACGATTTTGCCCGTCCGATCGAATAACGCCAGATCGGGCGCACCATCCGCTGTGAGCGATACCGCACGGATGGATAAAGTGCTGCCCGTTTGTCCGACCGTATGCCATACCTGACGCAGCGCCCCAACCGCGATCTCACCGCGTAACAGCGTATTCAGCGAGAGGTTTTGCACATCGGGCGCGTTGATCTTTTCGGGTGGCAGCGACGGCTCGATCAAGCTGGCAATGGCGGGCGGCGCACGGTTCGGATCGGGCACAGGGGCAAAGCGCGCGATCGGTGACAATCCCGATTGTGAGGCACGCACGCCTACATTATTGCCGAACGGCGTTTGCACATTCGCGCTCAATTGATACGATGCGAACGCCGCCGCTACCGTTCCCGCCACTAACAATCGATAGCGGCCTGTGGTGGGCGCACTGACGCCGAGCACGTTCAGTACATTTTTCTGAGCGCCCACCGAGACGCGCGTCAGCACAAAACCGGACGGATCGAGCACGTATAAGCCGGGCGACCAGGCCAACGGCGTGCGCGTATCAAGCTGCACGTTGATCAGCGATCCGGCAGGCACATCGAGCGACCATTCGGCCAGCGCGTTCGTCGGCAGCACCACGCCCTTGACCGCCTGATTCACCGTCAGGCTGCCACCGCCCGCGTCTTCCAGTTGCAGCGAATAGGTATTGTTGGCAGTATTGGTCGGGTCGAACACGATCACGCTGTATCGTCCGCCGTGCGTCAGTATCACCTGATGCAGCAAGACTACGCCTTGCCCATATTGCACGCCGATGAGTGTTTCGTCGGGCGCGCGCACGGCCACCCCAATCGGCTGCTGTGCGGTTTGGCCGCTCACCGATACATTGAGCGCCTGTCCGGCGTTACTGTCGAAAGTCCAGGTATCGCCCCCGTCAGTGCTTGCATTAACGGCCAGCGTCCCACTCACGGGCGTATCAAAGGCGATTTTGCCACGGCTTTTAGTCACGCCGAAACGTTCAAAGGGCAAGCCGCGAACGCCAAACCATGCGGCGGTAATCGCGTAATCGGCGGGCGGCGCATCTTTACTGCCCGGCTGCACATCGACCTGATATAACCCGTCGGCGGGCAGCGTCAGCGGTTGATCGAACTGCGCGCCGATATTGCCCGTGAATAACAGCACATCTTGCGGACCCGTAATGACCAGCGCGGTATTGAGCACGCTTCCAGTCGGCGTCACGTTCAGCCGTACCAGATCGCCTGCGTGTCCGCTGAACAACCAGCGATCATCCGCATTGCCTGCCGTCCCGTGCTGTGTCTCGAAAAAGCGCAGCGGTTTGGCGAGTGCCCGCAGTTTATAGGTACTCAGCGAGAAATCCGCGTTCTTCTGATCATCGTAGCGGTCGGACGTAATCTGCACATAATAGGGCTGCTTATCGGGCAGAATGGTACTGAACAACAACGGACTGATTCCCGCCCGCTCAACCAGAAGCGCGCCTTTATCATCGACAATACGCAGGCGTGCGATCCGATGCAGGCTATTTAACGCCAACCGAAAAGCGAGCGTGCCGCCGTTATTAAGCCGATATTCGGAGATAGGCGCTGCCACGGTCAAACGACCACTCAGCGGCGCGCCACCGACCGGGATCACTGTATCCTGGGCGCTCTGGGTCGGCGTGTGAACGGTCAGCGTCAGGTCATACGTACCGCTGGTCACGCCGAGCTTGCCCTGCTGATCGCCCACCCGCCGCGCGACGATCGTGTACGTGCCGGGGAAGGTCAACTGCTGCGAGAAAATGCCCGCATCACGCTGACCATTGGCGCCCGCGTTGCTGGTGATCACGTCATTGGCGGGCGATATGAGCGATACGAACGCGCTCAGATCGCCGGACGTGATGTTCATCTGAATATCCAGCACGTCATCCGTATTGCCCTTGAACTGCCACAACTGCTCGTACACCGGGTTGGCGATCTGGCCGTGAACGGTGCTGCCCGCCTCGATCGTTCCGGAGGTTGCCGATAAGATCGGTGTGACCGTAATAGCAGGGGCGACCCCGTTGTTCAGCATGAGTGTATACGCGCCGCTGCTGCTGGCTGTGCTGTGCAGTTGAATTGTGTACGCGCCCGGCTGCATGATCCGCACATCGGAAAGCGCCACACCGCCCTCCGCTGACGGCTGTGCGCTGACAATCGGCTGTTGATCCTGGTCTTGCAAGGTCAGGCTGGCCAGCAAATTGCCGGATGTGCGCGTCAGCGTCAGCACGATCAAGTCGCCACGTGCCGCCACGAACGACCACGCCTGCACAGCATTCGCCGTCAGCGTCCCTTTGACCGTTTCGCCGTAATGCACTTCCGCCGACTGCGCCTGCATCCCGACATGGCTCAAGCCGAACAACGTACAGAGCAGCACCGTACACAGCGCACCGATGCGCTGTGGCACATGAAGCCGCATATGAAGTAAGTGGCGCATAACGCTTTTCCTAGTAGCTAGTAGTAAATCTATTGCTAGTTGTTGTGCAAAGAGGCAGCTCGTTTTGAAGAACTACCCGCTGATGTGATAATCGTTGTGAACCGTGAAATGTGAAATGAAAGCGAAACCGGATTATAACGCGTTTTGAACGGTAGTTCGCAGTTGTCGATCTGACTAGCGAATTGTTGTGAGATTTGGGGGCTTCTGACGTTTTTTTCGATTGCTGCATCTTTGATCACCGAACACGCGCTGTTGTTGGCATTCGCGGCAAGTGGTGCGCTGTTAGCGGTGTTATTTGGCTTGATCGCTGCGCTGAGCGGTTGGCGGTGGCCGCGCTTACCGGGCATTTTGGCGTGGTTGGCGTGTGCGCTGTTAGCCGAAATCGGTATCATGGGCAGCACGCTCAGCGCAGACACCTATACGTTGGCAGGCGCTTTGTTGTTCGGGCTGAGCGTGTTCGGGTTGGAGATCGTGCAGGCGCTGTTTGAAGTACGGCGTTTTCCTGATCGGCGTCCAGTGGCAGCACTCGGCGCAGGCGTTGGACTGTTGATCGGTGTCAGCACTTTGCTCGTGCCTGTAATTCCGGGCCAGCTTGCGCCGCTCACGCGCCCGACCAGCACGGCCACTTTTATCGCAACGACACTGCCGACGCATACACCGCGCGTCAGTGCGACCGCAACCCTTCGGCCAAGTCGCACGCCGACGGCAACCGCGCTGCCGAGCCTGACCCCAACGCCGAGTTTCAGCGCGCCGCTCGCAACGCCCTCAGCAGCAGGTAGTGCGCCGTCCATAGTGCCACCGTCCGCTGTTGTGACTCGCACCGCGAGCACGTCCACCCAAGTGAGCAGCCCAAATATCAGCGGAAGCCCGTTACCCTGTACGATCACTATCAACAAAAACGCAAATCTACGCGCCATGCCATCCGTCGATAGTCAGCTTTTACTGACGATCCCGTTTGGCAGCACGGTCAACGGCACGGCGCGCGCTAAAGGCTGGTGGCGCGTTCATTATCGTGATCAAGATGGCTGGCTGATCGCAAGCGCGGTGACTGCATCGGAGGGCTGCGCGGCGCTGCCGATCGGAACGTGAAAGCTAAGGTTCGCGGCTACCTTTTGCTGCGCAGCGCGTCGATCAGATGTGGCGTATACACCACTCGCCAGGCCAGCGACATCAGCGACGGCAAATGGCGCTCGCCCCACATTGACAAACGGTAAAGGCTGCCGCCGATGTAGATTTCAGATTGACCTCTGAGCAGCCCGGCGATTGTTTGTTCGGCAGCAGCGGCGGGTTCGATGATCGTCAATCTCATTTCATGCGCCCACTGGATCACGGCTGGAGTCAACATTTCGGTATTGACGTAGCCGGGCATTACGCTGACCACATCAACGCCCGTACCGAACAGCTCACGATGCAGCGCACTTGAGAAACTGATCAACCCTGCTTTGGTTGCGCCATACACGCTTTGACCGGGCATCGGTATGCGTCCAGCGATCGAGCTGACATTAATAATCAGCCCCGACCCGCGTGTCAACATTGAAGGCAGCGCCAACCGTGTCAGCGCGATAACAGCGGTCAGGTTCACATCGACTGTGTCCACAATGTCAACCGGATCAGAAGTATCCAACGGGCCGCCTAAATAGACGCCTGCATTGTTAATCAGCGCGTCAAGCTGACCGAAATGCGCCAACGTGCCGTTGATGACCGCCGCGCGCCCATCACTGGTGGTCACATCGGCCATGATCACCAGCACTTCACCTGCATAAGGCGCAATAGATTGACGCACTGCGTTGAGTTTTTCCAGCCGCCGCGCTACCAATACTAAACGCGCGCCCTGCTTCGCCAATGCTTCGGCATAAGCGCGACCCAACCCCGACGAGGCACCCGTGATCACGATCACCGCGTCGTTGAGGATCATCGGTGAATGGCGTGGCTGTAAGTAGCGCATCAACCAGTACAGACCGAGCGTACCGCCGATCAAACCACTGGCGGCGCTTGTCGTGAACAAAAAACGCCGCTGTCGTTGGTGGCGATGCTGTGCTCGCCGCGATCGGTAAGCCATCAAAACGATCAGGCTTCCGTCGCGTAATGCAGGTACATTGACTGAAGCCCCACGCGCCCTGGTCCGGTAAAGCGATTGGTGATGAAATTCAGACCGCCCGATAAGACACCCGCGCTCAACTTCTGAAAGTTGGTGTCCATCTTGACCGATACGTCTTTGTACAGCCAACCACCCGGCTCGACTTCGATCACTTCGCCCGGCGCGAGCACTTTCTCGAATACGTTGCCGTAACCATGCAGCCACAAAATGCCTTCGCCCTGATGACCGTGGAATTTGTCGATGAAGAAGCCCGTGCCGCCGATCAACATGTTGGAGATACCCTTGACGCGCTCAAAGGTGTAATCGATGTTCTGCGTAGCGGCCAGAAACTGATGTTCGCGCACATGCACTTCTTCGCCCTGCTTGATATGCAGCGCCATAATGTGCCCCGCCCCATCACGGCTGAAAGCGATTTGCCCCTGACCTTTAGCCTCAGTTACAAAAATCTGAATACCGGCCATCATGCGCTTGAGTGCGCCCTTCATGGCTTTAATGCCGACGGTAATCCCCTGATTCTTCCACAGAAAAATGTGATGTTCAAAATAAACCGATTGCTCCGGCTTGAGTTCGACGGTCAGCACGGGTACCAATTCACCGTCAAGGTGATAGGTGTAACCTGCGAACGTTTCATTTTGTGCGGAGGTGGGCAGTAGGGTTGGGCGCGTGAACATTTGCATCAGAATCGCCTTTCGTACAGGATCATCAAATGCTTACCAGTATAATCAAAGTATGCGCCATGCGCCACTGCGCCGCGATAAAGACAGAGCAGGGGATGCGAAAGCTGACTTTGCAATAGCTTTGGCACAAATGCCACGTCCATTGCGTCTACGTTATTGTGCGTTGTTGAACAAGCACAACCCATGTTATCAATGTTATAATGATATAAAATGTGAAAATTTACCGATCTAGTGTGACTTTCTCGGAATAATAAACGAGATATACGAATTTTGCCGATTTCGATCGGTTTTAACAGGTCAACAGTGAACATGATCCCAGCTCAACGACGGCGCGACATTCTTCAGGTGATCGGTTCGCAAGGATCGAGCAGTATCAGTGATTTGAGCACGCGCTACGGAGTTTCAGAAATGACAATCCGCCGCGATCTGAAAACGCTCGAAGATGAAGGGCATGTAAAAATGACGCACGGCGGCGCGATTTATGCACCACCCGCCGGATCGATCACACCACAAGCTGAACCGACGTATGCGGCGAAAAAAACAGCCTACACCCTGCAAAAAGAGCGGATCGCACAGTATGCAGCACAGCACTTTGTGGCTGACAACGATATTATCGCTTTGGAAGCGGGAACAACCGTCGGTGCGATGGTGCCGTTTTTGGTCGGCAAACGCAACTTGACCGTTGTTACGAATGGACTGCGTACAACAAATCTGCTGCAAGCGCATCTTTCAGATGCAAATATCATTTGCACTGGCGGCATCTTGCGCAGTTTATCTTCTACGTTTGTTGGCCCAACCGCCGAACAATTTTTTCACGATAATCATATTCGCAAGGTGTTTCTGTCCGGGATCGGCTTTACGCTGGATGCGGGATTGACCGATCCGCAAATGATCGATACGCAAGTTAAAAAAGCAATGATGGTCGCTGCCGAGCAAATCATTGTCATCATCGACTCCAGTAAGTTTGGCGTCAAATCGTTCACGCAAGTGATCGCCGCGCACGCAATACCGATTTTGGTGACGGATGAGCAATCGCCGCTGTCCATGTTGGATGAATTGAGTGAGGCAGGGGTGAAAGTCCACATTGCTCATTGAACTGCTTTGCGAAAATGTGATATTTTGTGAAATTACTACTCGACAAGTGATATTTTATGATATAATATGGTTCATGTTGTGATGAACGCATCCGTGGGATGGGGCGCACACATTTATAATTCATTTGATCGAAAGCGAAAATATTTGAAATATTGAAAAAACCGAAAAAGACATGGCTTCGAAATAAGCGAACGCTGCCGATATAACCCTATAACGTGCAAGCCAATTCTGACGTGTTTTGTCCTGAAGATTTCCTGCAACTAATTTTTGAAAAGGAGAATGATGTGCTGGCCTGCTGTGCACATCTGATTTAACTATGAAAAAGCAATTGCTCGCTCTCGCGCTGGCATTCGTGTTCATCTTGCCCGTTGGCCTGTCGTCTACCCAGGCACAAACCGCCGACGTTCCGCGTAACCAGACGCTGATCATCCGATGCTGGTTTCAGCCGCATTGAAACGCCTGACAATTGGAATCCATGGGCGCCCAACTTCGGCGGCGTAACTTCCCAGGCCGGTTGGAATCAGGTGCTGCAAGAGCCGATGTTCCTCCTGAACTACGAATCGGCCAAGCTCGAACCCTGGCTCGCTACAGGCATGACCCACAACGATACGAAAGATGTGTGGACGCTCAGCTTACGCAAGGGCATTACCTGGAACGATGGCATTCCTTATACCGCCGACGACGTTTTGTTCACCACCCAAATTCTGGTGGATCATGCCAAAGATTTCGGCGCTGGCTGGATCAAGGCTGTCAAAAGCACCGACAAAGTGGACGATCTGACGATCAAGTTCACGCTGGCCAAGCCTGATCCGTTCTTCCAACTGAACAACTTCGCTTCCAAAATTGTTGGTTCCTTCAACGTTGTGCCCAAGCACGTTTTTGATGGCAAAGATGCCGCAACGTTCAATAACTTCGATTTGAGCAAGGGTTGGCCGCTCGGCACTGGACCCTACAAACTCGTCAAAACCAATCAGACCGAAACCACCTTCGATCTGGACCCGAACTATTGGGCGCAAAAACAGGTTTCAAGAGCTTGCCCGCTCCCAAGCGCATCATCTTCACGACTGCTGGCACTGAAGAAGCCGCAAGCGCCCTGCTCACTCAGCACAAGGTCGATAGCTCGGCGTCGATCAGCGCACCGACTTTTGCCTCATATGCCGCAAAAATCCGAGCCTGACCGGTTGGTACGCCAAGCGCCCTACGCCTGGTTTGACCCGTGCGAGCGCAACCTGGAATTCAACGTCAGCAAATCACCGTTCAACGACAAAGATATTCGCTACGCGATCAGCTATGCGATCGACCGCGCACAAGTGGTCGCCATTGCCTATGGTGGCAACTCACTGCCCTCCAAGAGTCCGTTCCCGAATTATGGCGGCCTCTCTCGCTACGTCAAATTGGCCGAAGACGCCGGTTTGTACACCAAGTATCCGGTCGGCACGTATAACCTTGATGCTGCGGCCAAGATCATGACCGACAAGGGCTATACTAAAGGCAGCGACGGTTACTATCAAAAAGGCGGCCAATCGATCGCTTTTGATCTGGTCACCCCTAACTATCCAGAGATTGTAGCAGTCGGGCAAGTTGTCGCAGAACAACTGCAATCCTTCGGCATCAATGCGACCCAACGCAAAGAAGACCCCGGTGTTTTCGACGTGGCGCTGCACAACGGCACCGTTGACGCCTGGATTGGTTGGGAAATGTGCGGTTCGGTCAACGAAGCGCTCTCGTCCCTGAATACGCTCAATAATTTCTATTTGGTACCAACGGGCACCCGTGCCGATACGAATTTCTGGCGTTGGGACAATGCAGAATACAGCAAGATCATGACCGATTGGGCGAAACTTGCACTGGACGATCCGAACAACGATAAAGCGTTCCTGCAAGCCTATGAAATCCATCTGCGTGAGCTGCCTGTCATCCCGGTTGCGCAAGCGATCAAGATGATTGCGTTCGATAAAACCTATTGGACGAACTGGCCGAGCGTGGATAATAACTACATTCAGCCGCCAACATGGTGGCAGAGTACCGCAGAGATCATTCACAACATCAAGCCGAGCGGCGCGCAGTAAGCGACCGCCGCTAAAATCGGAAGTCCATGCCTTGCCCTGAAGGGACAGGGTTCATACAGAAAACACAGTGCAATACAGCAATTCGCTTGTGTTTCAGCCCCGGTCTTCAGGCCGGGGTGTTGGAAAAACAAGGCGCCATTTTATTCGCTATTTGGCAGGTTGACAGAATTTTATGCGTGGAATTAATCTCCAATATCTGATCAAGCGCTTTGCACTTTTTTTCCTGACGATCTGGGTTAGCGCCACCCTCATATTTATCGTTCCCCGACTGTCGCCAAATGACCCGTTTGCGTCGATGTTGGCGCGGATGGAAGCGCAAGCCGGGCCAGTCAAAGATGGCACTGATTTAATCGCGGGTTGGCGAGCGCGCTTCGGGTTGGATAAGCCGATCGGTGAACAATACGTCAGCTATATGATCGGCCTGGCACGCTTCGACTTCGGCTATTCACTGACGCAGTTTCCCGCGACGGTCAACAGCATGATCAGTCAAAGCCTACCGTGGACAGTCGGCTTAGTTGGCTTGGCGACACTCTTTTTGGCTGTCATCGGCAGTCTGATCGGCGCGCTGCTAGCCTGGCGCGGCACCCCTGGCATGATCCGTACCCTGCTGCCGTTATCGCTGATATTCACAGCGATCCCGTTTCTGATGATGGCAATGATCCTGATGTATGTGTTCGTATTCAACCTGAACTGGTTTCCGATCGTGGGCGGCTACAACAGTCGTGAACTGACGCCCGGCTTCACTTTGCCATTTATCATCAGCATCATCTACTACGGGACGCTGCCCGCGATAGCCATTGTGATCAGTTCAATGGGCTTTTGGGCGCTTGGAATGCGTGGTATGTTGATCACGATTGACGGCGAAGATTATATGACGTTAGCACGCGCCAAAGGGCTGCGGGGTACGCGCATCTTCTGGCAGTACGGCATCCGTAATGCGCTGCTGCCACAGATCACAGCACTCGCTTTAGCGTTGGGCGGGATTATCGGCGGAAATATCCTGGTCGAGTATCTTTTCGGCTATCCGGGACTCGGCTTTTTGCTGTATCAGGCGATTATCAATTCGGATTATACTGTTATTCAAGGTGTCGTCTTTTTGCTCATTGTGTTGACGGCGCTCACTATTTTAATCCTGGATTTGATTTATCCGTTAATTGATCCGCGCATCAACTACAGAAATGCTTAATTAGAAACATTTGGGATCGAGCGTTATGACAACGATTGTACAAACGAATTCGCCAACCAGCGCAGACGCGCCGCCAACGACTCAGGCGTTGACCGTTACCCCTGTCCGACGGGCTGCGGCAACCCGTAATTGGGCACTCATCAGCGGTTTGATCATGTTTGGCTTTGTCGCTTTGATTGGCGTCCTCGGACCTTTATTCTGGAATACCAAACTGGCGCGTGTCGGCTCAGGTGCGATTATTTTGCCACCCGTCTGGTTAGAAGGTGGACAAGCCGCTCATCCGCTCGGCACCGATGCGAGTGGCCGCGATATGTTGGCGCTGATCATCGTGGGTATTCCGGCAGCGTTGGAAGTCGGTTTTATTGCGGCAGGCATTGGAACGGCGCTGAGCATTATTCTGGGCTTTACCGCTGGATTCATGGGCGGCGTCGTTGATCTGGTGATTCGCACGCTGGCGGATATTGCGGTGACGATCCCGGTGTTGGCCGTCCTGATTGTGCTGAGCGTTTACGTGCGGGTTTCAAGCGTGGAACTGATGGCCTTCCTGTTGGCGGCGTTCTCGTGGCCGGGACCGACGCGCGTCGTCCGTTCGCAGGTGCTGACCATGCGCGAACGGGGTTATGTGCGTATGGCGCGCGTATCCGGCTCTTCCACGTTCGATATTATGTTCCGCGAAATGCTCCCCAACTTGCTGCCTTATCTGGCGGCCAGCCTGACCGGTGCCGTCTCTGGCTCGATTCTGGCGGCGACAGGTTTGGAGGCGCTCGGCCTGGGTCCATCGCGTATCCCGACGCTCGGCACGAACATCTACAACGCGATCAACGCTTCAGCCTTGAGTCGCGGGCTGTGGTGGTGGTGGGGCTTCCCGATCCTGACGTTGATGCTGATCTTCATCAGCTTATTTTTGATTTCGCTCGGCCTGGATGTGATCGCTAATCCGCGCCGTAAAGGGAATTCGACCTGATGTTAAATACAGAGAACTTATTGAACACGCTCAATCGCTCACCCGAAATCAAGCCGTCGATGTTGGAAGTGCGCGATCTGACGATTCAGTATGATACGCCCAAAGGAGTCCTCACGGCGATGAATCATATCGGCTTCAGTGTCAAGCGCGGCGAAACGCTTGGGCTAGTCGGTGAATCGGGCTGCGGCAAATCGACTACTGCAATGGGCATTCTGCGGTTGATTCAAGCGCCGGGGCGGATCGTAAGTGGATCGGTGCGGCTGGATAATGAAGACCTGTTAGCGCTCAATGATCGTGATTTACGAGATGTGCGCTGGCGTAAACTGGCTTTGATCCCGCAAGGCGCGATGAACTCGCTCAACCCGATTATGAAAGTCGGGGCACAGCTCGCTGACGGGATCAGC
>Ga0209724_1001761_pt1 | contig 19253 bp, 13 predicted proteins | sample grotaG_FD_184143 | JGI IMG/M metagenome (GOLD analysis project Ga0209724, IMG submission 184143) | Glacier valley bacterial and archeal communities from Borup Fiord, Nunavut, Canada, to study Microbial Dark Matter (Phase II) -... | ecosystem: Environmental > Aquatic > Freshwater > Ice > Glacier ...
TCGATTTCAGAAACCCAGAGGTGCTAACTTACTGCAATAGCGTGGTTGACCGTCTTGTTAAGGAATATGGTGTTGACTACATAAAAAGGGATTATAATTGTGCTATACCTTTTGGCACCGATCAAAATGCCGAAAGCACCGGCCAGGGTATGCTTCAGCACATACGAGCTTATGTTGATTGGATTGATACTGTTTTCAAACGATATCCTAATCTGATTATTGAAAACTGTAGTGGTGGAGGAATGCGTACCGACTATATGATGCTTGCCCGCCACCAAATACAATCATCGTCCGATCAAGGCGACTATAAAAAATATCCTTCCATAGTTGTAGGTAGCCTGGCCGCTGTATTGCCCGAGCAATTAGCGGCATGGAGTTACCCACTTAAATCGTCAGATGCGGTGGCAACCTCGTTTAACATGGTAAGTTCTATGCTGTGCCGCATTCATTTAAGTGGCGAACTCGATAGTTTGAAACCGGCCAGCAAGCAACAGGTTATTAACGGAATAACCATTTATAAAGAAAAAATACGGCAATACATCTCACAATCGGTTCCGTTTTTTCCTTTAGGAATGCCATCAATCACCGATACGATATCGCCCGTTGCTTTGGGTTTAAAGCACCCCGAAAAACAATTTATTGCGGTTTGGCGTCTGGAAGGTTCTGAAAATGTAATTCTGCCGGTTAGCTGCAAAAAGGCTGCTGTTTTGTATCCAACCGATTTAGGTATTTCATTAAAAAACAATGCTAATTCAATCAATTTAACCCTGCCAGAAAAATACATGGCCGTTATTTTAGAAGTAGAATAGAAAAGATACATTAACCCATTTAAGAGTGTGTTAAATACAAGAAACCAAATAAATTTAAAAATGAGAAAGTCATTCAAAATAATCATCATTCTTCTTTTTGGGTTGAATGCTGTTATTCATGCACAAACAACAGTAGGCCAAAAATACCTGCTCGTAAACGGCAAACCCAAATTTATTAACGGGGTAAACTATTCTCCTTCAAATGGTTGGTTTCAAATACTCGACAATTGGAATGCTGCTGCCATTGAGCAAGATATGGACTCGCTAAGCAGCTTGGGTGTTGAATTTGCAAGATTTATGCCTTTGTGGTATTTAATGCAACCCGAAAAAGACAAAATGGATCAACAGAAAATTGACCGATTGAATGAACTGATTACGATTGCCGGGAAACGCAACATTCAGGTACAGCCCACTTTGATTACCGGCTGGCTTTGCGGTGGAATTTTCAACCCATACTGGGTAACAAAAGACATGTTTACCGATCAGGAACAAATAAAAGCTGAAACCTGGTACATAAAAAATTTAGCCAAAAGCCTGAAAGACAATCCATATATACACAGTTACGACTTCGGAAATGAAATCAACGCGCTAAAAGCGGTGGGTGGTTTTACAGGAAATCCAGCTCAGACAAAAACGTGGATGGCCGAAATTTACAAGTCGTTCAAAGCAGGTGATCCCGATCGATTGGTTACGAATGGAATCGGAACGGGCTACGATGCTGATTTTCCGATTGAAAATATCGAACCTGCTTCCGATTATATGTCGGCTCATTCTTATCCGTATTTTCATGCCACCATATCCGACGATCCGTGGTTTGGACAGCGGACAACTTACAGCGCGAACCTCATGATTGCCTGGGCAAAAATGGCTGGCAAGCCTGTGCTGATGCAGGAAACCGGCGTTTCGGGCGACTGGATGACACAACTACAACGTGCAAAATATCTCGAGCTGTCGTATTTCAGTTGCTGGGCCGATGGGGCTGCCGGTTTTGTTTGGTGGTGCTCACACGATATTGACACTGCCTTTCACGTAAAGCCGGATGTAAGAGGACGGCAAATGAAAGGCGGAGGAACTTTCGATGCGCTTGAGTATCAAATGGGATTATTGGATGTGAATAATAATAAGCATCCGGTAGCTGAACGATTCAAAGAATGTATTGACTTTTCAAAGACTCTGGGCTTGGATTGGACCGACCAATTGCCTGTTTGTTATATTGTTGCCCCCGAAACCGTTTCGTTGAACGATTATTTCCGCAAAGCAATCAACGCTTATGTACTGGCCAAACAAAACCATGTGGATGTTAGGTTTTTGCGGGAAAATATGGAAGTACCTGCCGATGCTGCGTTTGTTATTGTTCCAGGTTTTTCGCTTAAAAGTGATGCAAAACTGAAAATCAACAAATACCTTGAAGCTGGCGGAACGGTTTACCAGTCGTACCACAACGATTTTGCACCTAAAATCAGCGTGAATCAGGCATTAAACCTGGCCATTGATGCGCCAACCGAACTATTCGTTAATAAGCACATTGGCAATTTAAATTTACTCGAAAAATTTCCGGTTGCCGGTCATTTAAAAATGGCGCAGATGAACTGGTCTCAGAATTATGAAACGATTCTGAAACTTTGTCCCGATTGCGACAATCACAGTCTGAATGAAAAAGGGGAAGGCGTATTTTTCAAAACCAAAGTTGGGAAAGGTGATTTCTATTACACCCGCTTAAATTTGGAAGAATCGCTTTGCGACACTTACAATCCCTGGGAATACGATGAATCATATAAGCTATATTCAGTATTAAAACCCGAACAGGACATTGATATTGACTCAAAGTTTGTAGAGCTATATCATAAGAAGAACGACAAATCAGAAATGATTATTCTGCTGAACCATACAGATAAGGTTCAGGAAACCAATATTATATCCAAAAATGTTATTTGGTTAAAAAACATGAAGAATAAAGTAGATATGGGCAAGGGAATGGAATTTAGCGTAAAACTAAAACCCGCAGAAGTAATGTTTTTGGAGGTTGAATAGCATTGATTAATATATGTCAGGTAAGGTAAAGTGCTGAATTCATCTTAAACTTAAACACGTTAAAAAATGAGAAAAATGTTTTGTTTTATAAGGTTAGTTGTTTTGTTTTCAATTGTTGTATTTGTTGTATCATGTAAACAACAAGTTAATGATTTGGCTTCGAACGTAAATGTGTTTATTGGAACACAGGATCGTGGAAATCTGTATCCAGGCGCAACAGTTCCATTTGGAATGGTACAACTTAGCCCCGACAACACTGAAGACGGCGAATTAGCTGCCGGATACCAATACAACTTTAATTATATTCATGGTTTTAGTCACACGCATATAAGTGGATTAGGAATAGGCGATCTTACAGATTGCCTCATTATGCCAACCACAGGCAAATTACATTTAAACTATAGTCCTCAAAACATCAGCGGTGAAGGGTATCAGTCAAAAATTACCAAAACAACCGAAAAAGGATCGCCGGGCTATTACGCCGTACACCTCGACGATTATGACATTGATGTAGAATTAACGGCTACCGAAAGGGTTGGTTTTCACAAATATACTTTTAACCAAAAAGGTGATGCCAATATCATGATTGACATGTCGTACTTAAATGCACAGCCATGGCCTAATTTAGAAATTAAAAGTGCTTTTATCAAGAAAATTGACAATACAACAGTGGTAGGTGGCAGGTTAGTAAATAATTGGGCTCCTAACCGGTACGTATATTTTGCTGCTAAATTTTCCGAACCATTTAATTCCCTGGGTTTTGCTATTGGCGACAGCATTCAAACCAATGCCGATTCAGTAGTGTCAAAAGATGTGAAAGCATGGGCAAACTATACTATTTCGGAGAAAAAAACCATTTTAATTAAAGTAGCCATATCATCGGTAAGTCCCGAAGGTGCATTAAACAATCTTAATTCCGAATTGGCAGGTTGGGATTTTGAAGCTACGCACAAAAAAGCCCGCCAGAAGTGGAATGCCGAATTGAATAAATTTAATGCCGATATACCCGATAGCTCAAAACGAATATTGTATTACAGCTCGGCATACCGAACCATGTTAGCCCCCGTTTTACATGCCGATGTAGATGGGAAATATCGTGGTTCTGATGGAGAGGTAAAGCAAGGGAAACACACCAATTATCATGTTTTTGGTTTTTGGGACACATTCAGGGCTGAGCATCCATTATTAACTATTGTTCAAGCCGATAGGTTACCCGATATTATAAATTCAATGTTAGCGACAGCCGAGGAAGGTGGGCATTTGCCATTGTATCACTTTGGAAATGGCGAAACAAATTGCATGGAAGGGTTTCATGCTTTGCCCGTAATTGCCGATGCATACTGCAAAGGTATTACCGGTTTTGATAGTGAGAAAGCCCTTAATGCTATGATTTATGATATTCACGGCAATGGAAGCTTAGGTGGTGAAGATAGTTTCAAATATGCTGCTTTAAATGGCTTTAACCGCGACAATCAAATTTATAGCGCTAAACTATTTCATAAATATGGCTATGTTCCCGGCGATATGACGATTATGGCGGCAACAAAAACGTTGGAATACGCACAAAATAGCTATTGCGTAGGTTTAATGGCCAAACAAATGAAAAAAGACACTGCCCGTTACTATTTGAAAGCCGGCGAATATTACAAAAATGTGTTTGATCCTAAGATTGGTTTCTTCAGAGGGAAATATGCCAATGGTAATTTCCGAAAAAACATACCCAACCCTGCAAAACAACAATCGGGCTGGGATACTACCGATGAAAATGGCGATTATGTTGAAGGAAGTGCCTGGCAATGGCTGTGGTTTGTGCCACAGGACATACATAGTTTGGTTCAACTGTTAGGTGGCGATGAAAAATTCGTAGCTAAGCTCGACACTTTTTTCGACCCCAAAAATGTTGGTCACATAACTGAAGAAAATGGCGGCTACATTGGGCAATACGCCATGGGTAACGAACCGGGTCATCATGTGGCATATTTATACAATTATGCCGGTCAATCCTGGAAAACTCAAAAATTGGTTCGTGATATTTTGTCACAAACTTTTAAACCTACTGTCGATGGACTTTCAGGAAATGATGATTGCGGCGAAATGTCGGCTTGGTATGTTTTTGGAACTTTGGGGCTTTTTCCGGTAAACCCATCAGGAGGGATTTATGTATTTGGCTCACCAGCTGTTAAAAGTGCACAGATTTTAGTTGGCAATAACAAAACATTTGAAATCAATGTAACAAATTACGCAGCCGAAAATATTTATGTAAAAGGTATCAAGCTGAATGGTAAATCCTATGACAAGACATGGATTAGCCATGCCGATATTATGAACGGTGCAAAAATTGAATTTGAAATGGACAATGTTCCTAACAAGCAATTTGGAGCCGCAACATCTTCATATCCTCCTAACGATGCTTACAATTAATAAAATTTAAACAACGCACCGCCGAAGTACTTTTTTGGAAATAGAATAGCAATAGAGTCAAATCGGTGTCGATATCCGGGTTAGGATTAATAAGAAATAACAGACTATTTACAGTCTGAATAATACAGACTTATAAAAATATGAAAGATGAAACGAATAAATAGAATTGGTTGGTTAATTGTTGTTTTGATTCTTACAATTCAAAAAACACTCTTTGCTCAAACTTTCGAGAAAATTGCTCCCGGCGTTTGGAAAGTAACTTATGGTACTCCTGAAAAGTTTAATCCTTCCGACTTCAAAGAAGCTCCGGCATTGGATGCCTTGAAACAATTGCCAGACAATGAAAAACCACCATTTGACCTTGCTGAAATTAAATTCAAAACCACCAAACGTGGTTGTGTGGCTGAATTGACCATGGACGAATCTGAAAAAATTTACGGCTTTGGTTTACAAAACAATACCTTTCAGCAACGGGGTTTTCGGAAAGAAATACGGGTAAACAGTTGGGCAACAGGCAATGTGGGTTTCTCTCATGCGCCTGTTCCGTTTTATGTTTCGACCAAAGGATATGGTGTATTGGTAAACACTTCGCGTTATGCGACTTTCTATTGCGGAACCATGCGCAAAGCAACTGAAAGTGTTAATCTTAAAGAAGGCGGAAATGCTAATGTGTCTTCATCAACCCTCGATTTGTACAAGCCGCTGGAAAAACCGTCCAACAGCATGATCATTGAAGTGCCATCGGAACAGGGAATGGAAATTTATGTTTTTGAGGGTCCGACAACAAAAGAGGCAATTCAGCGCTACAATCTATATTCAGGAGGTGGATGCATGGTTCCAACCTGGGGATTGGGCGTGAAATACCGTGGAAAGGGGGATTATACCGACGTTAAAGCCGAGAAACTTGCCAGTTATTTTCGGGAAAACAACATGCCTTGCGATATGTTTGGGCTCGAACCTGGCTGGCATTCTGTAGCTTATTCCTGTTCGTTTGTTTGGAAAGCTTCGTTATTCCCAAATCCTGATCAATTTATTCAACGTATGGATAGTATGGGTTTCAAACTTAACCTATGGGAACATGCTTTCGTTTTTCCTACCTCTCCTTTATTCGATCCATTAAAGGATAAATCCGGAGATTATTCAGTTTGGAAAGGTTTAGTTCCTGACTTTGCAGATCCCAAAGCCCGGAAAATATTTGGCGATTACCACGAGAAAACCTTTGTTAACAAAGGAATTACTGCGTTTAAACTTGATGAATGTGATGCTGCCGACTATAGAGAAGCCGACAAACAATGGAGTTTTCCAGAATTGTCAGTATTCCCTTCAGGCATTGATGGTGAACAAATGCACCAGTTGTATGGTGTGCTGTATCAAAAAACGCTGTTGGATATTTTCAACCGCCAAAACAAACGAACCTTGCTTGATGTCCGCTCGTCGCAGGCATTTGCTTCCCCCTACCCTGCTTCACTTTACAGTGATATGTACGACCATCACGAATTTGTCCGAATGATTTCAAATGCTGGCTTCACTGGATTGTTATGGTCGCCTGAAATACGCGAAACCAAATCGGATGCCGATCTCATTCGTCGCACCCAATCGGGCGTAATGTCGGCTCAATTACTGTTTAATTCCTGGTATTTGAATAATCCGCCCTGGTTGCAATACGATTATGAAAAAAACAACCGCGACGAGTTTTTGCCCAATGCCAAAGAGTTGGAATCGAAAGTTCGTAAACTGCTTGAGTTGCGCATGAGCCTTATTCCGTACCTGTATTCGGCATTTGCTGCCTACCATTACAAAGGAATCCCGCCGTTTCGTTCATTAGTGGTTGATTATCCCAATGATTCTTCCGTGTATAAAATAGATGATGAATATATGATGGGCGAAGGACTACTTGCTGCTCCGTTTATAGATGGAGCAAGCAAGCGTTCAATATATTTTCCTGCCGGAAATTGGTACGATTTCAATACCAACCAAAAATACGAAGGCAATAAAAGCTATGAAATAGAAATGACACTTGATCAAATTCCTTTGTTTGCTAAAGAAGGAACCATCCTACCGTTGGCCAAACCGGTTCAATACATTACTCCGGAAACTGTATTCGAAATTACCTGCCACGCTTTTGGAGATAGCTGCAACCCAACAAGGCTTTTCGAGGATAATTCGTACACATTGGACTATAAAAAAGGGCTTTTCAACTGGGTTACACTTGAGTGGGACGGAAAACAAGGGAAGGTAACCAAAAAAGGAAATTATACAGTTAACTCTTATAAAGTCGTTAGCTGGGTGAAACATTGATTTAGGCAAAGAATTATAAATAATTTATAAATTTAACGTAAAATGAAAAGATCTGAAATTAACAACATTATGCAGGAGGGACTCTATTTTCTTGAAAAGGAAAACAAATTTCTTTTGCCTCCATTTGCCAAATGGTCTCCCGAAGATTGGAAATTGAAAGGCGAAGAATCGGCTAACATAGTGAATCAGCAATTGGGTTGGGATATCACCGATTTTGGCTCGGGAGATTTTAACAAAGTGGGATTGTTCCTGTTCACCATTCGCAATGGCAGTTTCGAGGATTTGAAAAATCCATTGGGAAAGACCTATGCCGAAAAAGCCATGATTGTACTCGAAGAGCAGATTACCCCAATTCATTTTCATTACCAGAAAATGGAAGACATTATTAATCGTGGTGGTGGCGAATTGGTTATTCAGCTTTGGAACTCTCTTCCTGATAAGGAACTCGACAAGGTAAATGATGTTTTACTAAGCGTGGACGGGGTAAAGGTAAAAATAAAAGCAGGTGGCACATTGACCCTCACTCCGGGCGAATCGGTATGTTTACCACAAAGGAATTACCATAAATTCTGGGGCAAAAAAGGCTCTGGAACCATCTTCGTGGGAGAGGTTAGCCGTGTAAATGACGACTATGTGGACAACTATTTTTATGAACAGGTTGGGAGGTTTGCCGATATAGAAGAAGATGTTGCGCCAATACACCTCTTGTACGGCGATTACAAAAATTATTACAAATTCAAAATATAATAAAATGCCATTAATTACCGATAAAAAACAAGTTCTTGAAATATATGCTGAAGCAGCTCAGCGCAAATGGGTGATTCCATGTATTTGTTGCGAAAACCTGACAACGATAGAAGCCATACTTGCTGCTTTGAAAGAGTATGGTGAAAAAATTGGCGTTCATAACCTTCCGGTTACCATTGCCATAACAAATTGCTACGCGCATCGCAGTCAGAGCATTAATTATACGTTTACCCGGAATTGGGAAGTTGGAATCCGCTTGTTTATCGAAGACCTGAAAGTACTGACTTCATCATGTAGCCCTTTCAAAGATTTACGGGTGATGTTGCATCTCGACCATATTCAGCACGATGTTGACCTGGACATACTGAGCTGGGACATGAAACAGTTTTCATCCATCATGTTTGATGCTTCAACTTTAAATTTCGACCAAAACATAGATGCTACCCGGGAATTTGTGGAGCAACAATCGCAGAATATTGTGATTGAAGGAGCCTGCGATGAAATTATTGATTCAGGGTCCGGAGGCAACGAACTCACAACACCTGTAAATGCTGAACGGTATATGCGTGAAACCGGATGCGATTTTATTGTGGCTAATCTGGGGACAGAACACCGGGCAAGTGATTCAGAATTAAAATACTATGGCGATTTAGCCCGACAAATCAAATCAAAAATTGGCACTAAAATAGTCTTGCACGGAGCTTCATCCGTTGGAACTGAACAAATTACAAAACTCTTTGACGATGGGGTTTGTAAAGTGAATATCTGGACCATTCTGGAACGCGACAGCACAACCAAACTTTTTGAGCAAATGATAAAGAATGCTTCAAAAATTGTAGGGGCAAAACATGCAATTGAGTTACAAAAACAGGGTCTGCTTGGCGATGGTGCCGGTTTCGATGGAGAAAAATCTATTCACTTTTACACAACGCTCTACCGCCAGCAAATTATTTTCGATGAAATGAAAAGGATTGTTACCGGATTTCTCTCCATTTGGTATGTATAGCAATAGCAAAATAATGTCATTCCAACTTAAATAAAATACCAATGAGTTATTTAGGATTAGATATTGGAACCAGTGGCTGCAAAGCTCTGGTATTTAATGATTACGGCGAAGAAATTGCTCATGCTTATCTGGAGTATCCAATAATTACGATAAAAGAAGGATGGGTTGAACTCGACTCGGAAGAGGTTTGTGCAAAGTGTTTCGAGGTCATTAAAGAAGTGGTCTTGAAAACTAGTGCCGATCCAGTCCGGAGCATTGGAATTTCATCGCAGGGCGAAGCTTTTACTCCGGTCGACAAAAATGGAACCATACTGGGGAACGGGATGATTTCGTCAGATACCCGTGCATCAGGAATAGTTGATGAATTCTGTGCCGATTTTGGATACGAAAAATTGTATTCCATCACCGGTCATACAGCTTATCCGATGTTTTCGCTGTTTAAGCTGATTTGGATACGGCAAAACAGGCCTGAGTTATGGAAAAAAACAGAGAAATTTCTTTGTTTTGAAGACTTACTTCATTTGAAACTTGGCCTTGATCCGGCGATTGGCTATCCTTTGGCCGGAAGGACAATGCTATTCAATGTGATCACCCATAAATGGGATGAACAAATTTTATCGGCAATAGGTCTGGATGAAAGTCAATTAGCCCGGCCTTTGCCATCAGGCTCTGTTGTGGGTTTCATCCCGGCTAGAATAGCCTCTCAACTTGGCATGCAAAATGAGGTAATGGTGGTTGCAGGTGGGCACGATCAGTCGTGCGGCGCCCTGGGTGCAGGTATTGTTTCGAAGGGAATGGCCATGTATGCAACAGGAACCGTTGAATGTATCACACCTGCATTTGAAAAGCCGGTATTTGGCGAAAACCTTTTCAAAAACAACTATTGCACCTATGATTTCGCTATTCCCGGAATGTACACTACTGTGGCGTATAGCCTTACAGGCGGGAATATCCTGAAATGGTACAGAGATGAATTTGCCTTCGGGGAAAAGGAAACAGCCAAACAAAACGGACGGAATATTTACGATGTTATCCTCGATACGTTACCACCTGATCCATCAAGACTACTGGTACTTCCTTATTTTACACCAACCGGCACACCCTATTTCGACAGTCATATCACAGGAGCCATCATTGGTCTGAGATTTAGCACCACCCGCGAAGAAATACTCCGGGCTTTGCTCGAAGGCGTTGCTTTCGAAATGCGGTTGAACTTGTCGATCCTCGAAAAATCTGGCATTGCCATTAACGAATTGCGGGCAATTGGGGGCGGCGGCAAAAGCAAGGTATGGACCCAACTAAAAGCCAATGTGCTGAACAAGCCAATTACTACAGTTGCTGTAACAGAGGCAGGATGCTTTGGAGTGGCGATGCTTGCAAAATCTGCCATTACCGGTATTCCTGTGGCAGAAATTATTTCAGAATGGGTAAAAACATCTCAAACCATTTTTCCTCAAAATGAGTCCATTGAACATTACGAAAAACAATTTCAGAAGTATTTGAAATTATACCCAACGCTGAAAAATCTAAAATTAGAATAAATAAAAGAAAAGGAAATCAATTAAGGAATACTATTTCAAACAATTAAGAAAAGTGAATTATAACACAAACAATAAGCTGGTGCTGTTTGGAGCGGGTAAAATAGGCCGCTCCTTTATTGGTCAATTATTTAGTCGTGGAGGATATGAAGTTGTATTTATTGATATTGACAAAAATATTATCGATGAATTAAATATTCGTAACAACTACAACGTAATTATTAAAAGTGAGAAGGACGAGATTCTAAATATAAAAAACGTGCGTGGCGTTTTGTCAAGCGATGTAAGTAAAGTTGCTGATGAAATTGCCACCGCATCCATTTTGGCAGTTTCGGTAGGCGCAAATGTGATGGCAAAAATCGCTCCTGTAGTTGCCAAAGGCCTTCTTTTACGGTATGATGCTACGAAAGACAATCCTCTTGACATCATTCTGGCTGAAAACTTACGCGATGCAGCACCCTTTTTCCGTAAAAAAATACTGCCATTTCTGCCTGCTGATTATCCATTTAATAAGCTGGTTGGCCTCATTGAAACCAGTATAGGCAAAATGGTGCCCATCATGATGGAAAAAGATATTGAAATTGATATTCTTCAGGTATTTGCAGAGCCATACAACAACCTGATTTTGGATAAAGAAGCATTTAAAAATTCAATCCCCCAAATTGCAGGTTTGTCGCCAAAAGAAAACATCAAAGCTTGGGTTGATAGAAAGCTATTCATTCATAATTTGGGCCATGCTACTGCTGCCTATCTGGGGTATATTTATAATCCGAATTTCAATTATTTATATGAAGTTCTTGAAATACCGGATATACGCAACGCTGTTCGCAATACCATGTTGCAGGCAGCAACGATTCTATGTGCTAAATATCCTGATGATTTTACCATGGAAACATTGGTCGTACATATTGATAATCTACTCTTTCGGTTTCAAAACAGGGCTTTAGGAGATACCGTTTTTCGGGTGGGTTGCGATCTGATGCGAAAACTTAGCACAATGGATCGACTTGCCGGCGCAATTCATTTAGCGAAAAAATTAAACCTTCCTTACGACAGGATTCTTTATAGTTGGGTATGTGGTTGTTTTTTTAGGGCTACTGATGAAAATGGAAAACTATTCATGTCAGATGTCGAATTTATTACTATTGCTGAAAAAGGAGTGAAGGAAGTGCTTGAAAAAATAGGTGGTTTTTCAGAACAAGTTGATCAGGATTTATTTGAATATGCAGAAAGTGTTGAAAAAGATGTTTTTTTGTTGAAATCAGGTTTGACAGAAAGATAAAGTCCAATTGTTAATACATGAAACTTAATATGCCTCATTATGAAAATTAAATTAGTATTGTTGATAGTAATGTCGTTGTTAATTCAACAGTCTTTCAGTCAAAAATCCATCAGTTTATCTGGTAAATGGAAAGTGATTTGGTCTGGCGGCCATACATGGAGCACCGATGTGGCTTCTTTTATAAGTGTCAATCCCTTGCTTGATTCTGCCAGGTATATAACAGTTGATGTGCCAATGGATCTGAATCTTGCCATGCAGAAGCGCGGCATGTTTGGGGATATCAATTTTGGCATTAACACGCTTTCAGCTAGCTGGGTATCGCAACAATACTGGAAATATTACCGCTATATCAGTGTTCCTAAAGAAGCTTTGGATAAAGCAACCTGGCTTGTTTTCGATCAACTGGATTACAATGCAACCATATTGCTTAATGATGAAGTAATTGGCACCCACAAAAATGCGTTTATTCCATGTCGGATAAATGTTTCAGGCAAACTTAAAGAAGGCACGAACAAACTTGTTGTTGCCATCGAAAGCGGATTGTTTGATGTGGCAGACAAAGAAGGCGATGCTTATACGAACTGGATGGGTTCGATTCTGAATAAGCGTGTATGGTTGCGGAAACCACAGTACCAGTTCGGGTGGGACTCAAGTCCAACCATGATAAATGTAGGAATTACAGGAAATGTAAGACTGGAATGGACCGAAACTGCACGCCTCGATCAGATTGTTACGGGTGTAAAAATGAATGATGATCTTTTGTCAGCGGAATTAACTATCCGCCCATTTATTGAAGGATTGGCTGACAAATCAAGTATTACTATTGTGGCCACATTAGTTGAAACAAACCAAAAAGTTACGATACAGGACACGTTAACGAAGGCACTTCGTCCGTTCGAATTGAAAATGAAAGTCGACAAGCCCAAACTCTGGTGGCCGGTTGGAAATGGGGAACAAGCATTATACTCCGTTAAAATTGAGGTAATAAAAGACGGAAAGTTAATCGACTCTGGAATACGTCGTGTCGGGTTTCGGAAGATTGAAGTTGACAAATCCACACATCCTGTTGCCGGAAACTATTTCACAGTAAAGGTAAACAATCAAAAAATCTTCATTAAAGGAGGCAACTGGGTTCCGGCCGATTTGATCTTCAGTAGTGTTACCTGCGAAAGACTGGAAAAGATTGTAGATCTGGCTGTAACAGCCAACTTCAACATGATTCGTATCTGGGGTGGCGGTCAATATGCTGGCAACGATCTGCTCGATCTTTGCGATGAAAAGGGGTTGTTGGTATGGCATGATTTCCCCTTTGCCTGTGCTGAATATCCCGGTGACAACCGTGAGTTCTATAATTCGGTTAAAGAAGAAGTGACATGGGCTGTACGTGAATTTGCGCATCATCCGTCGCTCATTATCTGGTGTGGAAGCAACGAAAATGAGATGTTTACATTTTGGAGATATACGACTCAGGGCAAAACTGTTCCCGATTATGTTCTGTATCATCACCTTCTACCTGTTATAGTGAAAACTGAAAATCCTGAAATGTTTTACTGGCCGAGTTCTCCTTATTCAGATAACCACGAAGATGCAAATAGTCCACTAACCGGAGACCAGCACCCTTGGGGTGTTTCGCTTGGATCGGATGGTCCAGATTTTTATGCCTATCGTAAAAATGTAGATCGTTTTCCTACTGAAGGTGGGGTTCTTGGGGCAAGCTCTCCTGCCACATTGCGCCAGTTTTTACCGAAAGACGAACAATATGTACGTTCCATAACCTGGGATCATCATGATAATAGCTTCTGGTATGACGAAAATATTACCTTCTGGCTTGGTAAGTCGTATTCACAAATGACCTTTGATGAGTACATATTTGCGACTGCCCTTTTGCAAGCCGAGGCTCTGAATGAATACATCGCGAATTACCACAGAAGAAAGTTCAGTTCATCCAGTGCCATTTTCTGGATGTTCAAGGATGGATGGCCTGCATCACAAGGTTGGTCTATCGTAGACTATTACAATCGAAAAAAGCTGGCATTTCATCCGGTACGCAGAGCTTTTAAACCTATCAGTGTGGTGGTTGCAGAAGATGGGGATAAAATAAACATTTATGGGATTAACGATGAAATGACCGATTGGAAAGGCACTTTACAGTATGGAGTTTTTGAAAACAAAGGAGGATATGTAGTCAATGAAAATATAGAAGTGACGTTGTTAGCAAATGCTTCGACAGTTCTGGCATCGTTTGATAAAAGCGTTTACGAAAAGGCCGGATATAAGAACCATGGTGCTTTTGCAGTACTCAAAAACAACAACATCCCCGTTTCGCAACATAAGATGCTGATGGAGAAATTTAAGGATTTATCCCTCGATAAACCGAAAATCAACATAACACACAGTAGCGACTATGCGACTCTGACTTCTCCGGTTTTTGTATGGGGGGTTTGCATAGATATTGACGGCGAGTCATCGGTGACCGATAACTGTTTTGATTTACTCCCAGGCATTCCGTATTATGTGAGGCTTAACAAGGGAGAAAAGCTATCGGTCAAACAAACCGGCAGCGACCTGATATTAAAACATCAATCAAAAACCGATGAACGATAGGATTATCCAATCCGCTGAAATGTTCATCGGATCATTTGAGCCAAATGTGGCTGAATTGCCTGTATCAATGATTAATTTTTTTTTGAAAATAGTTCCATCGCTTAATAAGTACGAGGTCATTCCGCGTAATACTTCTGACGAAGTGGTTGCATATAATGTAAGTGAATTAGATGAGATACTTAAGGATACAAAAGTGCCAAGGTCTTTACAAAACTGTAACGATTCCTACAAAGGCAGGATTACAACCGCTGCTGTTCATGCACTAAAAGCGAAGACCTTGCTTTTTGCTGCAAGTCCCTTGTTTAATAAAAGCAACGATCGTGCGAAATGGAAAAAAGCGGCAATTGCAGGCAAGGCAGCAATCGACTACGTAGAAGCAATGTTCATCAACTTTTCGCAGACTATGGCATGATCTGTTAAGGCTCATGGCAGAACACCAAAATCTGATTGTAAAATCGTGGCGGTTTGAACATTTTTACTGGAATTTTTCATTGAGAATTGTGTTTTGCCCTTTTAATGGCCTCTGTATTTAGTAGTTAAGGTAACGACGAATGAAGCTTTCTACCCGATCTGGCTCAGGCATCTTCGCAGAGTCTACTTTCTGAACAAAGCATTGCAAAGTAGCCTGAAAGAATTTATCCGTGAGGACTGGCGAAAGGTATTTGAACCCGATAACGTTAAGGATCAGATCATTTCGATAACATAAAATGTGAATTCTTAAGAAAATCTAAGATTTATTTATTTCTAAGAAATAGACATCAGACAAGTCACAGCAAATCATTGGTTTTCCGATTTATGAAAAAATGAGGAGGCTGTCTATGAGTTAGAGATAGCCTCTTTTTATACGAATACTTTTTTGAAATTAAAAATCTAATATTCAATTCTCGAGTATAAAAGACTTTAGAAACTGCTTCATTATTTTAAATAATGGAATGCGGAAAGCATTTTCATTCTATAATTCAAAAATAAATTAAAAATATGTCATGTAAAGAATGTATTAAGATCATTGAAGATCTGGAAGAAAAATTGGTTGATTTAAAATCAGAAAATGATCATATTCTGGTTTTTTCGGAAAAAGCTGTTATGAGCTGCAAATCAGCAGTGCTTGAAATGCAGGAGGTCGTCCTTCGGAAAGGGTTCACTGATGAACAGGATGAAATTGAGTTTTTCAAGAATATCAAGCCTAAAGTTTATGGCAAATTGCTCTATTATGCCAAGATTTTTAGAATTGAGACTAAACGTCCGAACAGCAGGAACAAGGTTCAGGGGAAATTTCTGCTCCTGGAACAGGATAAGATTACAGCTTTTCAGAGCGATAACCTGGAATTTTATCAGTATTACCGATGTAATACGACTAATCTCGATGACCGTTTTTTCGTTCGCGGGAAAGCTGATATCCGACTTTGTATTGGCAGTCTTCATTTTTTAATAGATCCAAATTTTTCCACGAGTCATGATCATACAGTATCTGTCATAATGGCTTATGACATGTTATCGGTTTACCTAAAAACAGAAATCGAAAAACTGGATTCAAAATGCAGTGAAAATGAGAACCGGGATAAAGAGGATGAAAATCTTGCTGGCTCCAAATTATTATGGACAGAAACCAAAATTGCATTGTTAGAGTTTATATATGCTATTCACAGTACCGGAGCCATCAATAAGGGAGCTATAGAACTCAATGAACTGGTAAAAGTTTTTGAAGAGCTATTTCACATTGACTTAGGAGATCCTTACCGGGCCTTCGTAGAGATGCGATTGCGTAAAAAAGACAGGACCAAGTTTATTGATTATCTTAAAAATCGGCTGCTTGACAGGATGGACGATGCAGACCAAAGTGAACCAACATAGTCAAAAGCAATATTAGAAACATGAAGAGGGATAGCCAGATTGGTTATCCTTTTTTTTGTTTAACGATATAAAACAACCAACCTGGGTATAACTGGTAAAAACTTGCCCTTGAAATCAGGGCTTTCGGGCTTACTCAAAATGAGTCATTTCATTCGTATTCGTTATGTAAGTTTAAATCGATCAAAAGATTTTCATATTTATATTTTTGATTTAAATCGTTTGCAGAAATCTCTTTTATGATCCCCTCCCGCCGGACAGGAAGACTTTTTTTTTAAGTATTTTCTACTATTTTGAAACTTTTTTTCACCTTTTAAATGGATTAAAAAAGTCTTGTTTGGGACAGGCTTTATCTGTTTTCTGAAGAATCAGACGTCATCTTAAATTATTCGGCATCAAATTGTATGGAACTGCCAATCTGATATTTAACGATATAAAACACCCAACTTGGGTACACCTTGTGAAAAACTTTTTTTGAAAGTTTTCATATTTGGCATAATCAAAATGAACCATTTTAAATTAAAAAGTTATGCCAACTGAAATTATTACAACAGATGATCTCAGGGAATTCAAAGTTGAATTATTCCGTGAGTTAAGAAAAATGCTCCTGGAGCACCATGGCCAGCCAGCCAAAAAGTGGCTTAAATCCTATGAAATCCGGAAGCTATTGGGGATTTCACCGGGGACCCTGCAAAATCTCCGGGTAAATGGCACTCTCCCCTTTACCAAAATCGGCGGGGTTTTGTTTTATGATTTTGAGGATGTCCGCAAGATGCTGGAGCCACCGCAGCCTAAAAACCAGTTTGGCATAGACAAGCGAAGATGAATTATATCAGGCACTTGAATGGTTTTTTCATGCGAATGTCAGATGACCAGCAGATGACCCCACTTCACATCAGTTTGTATATGGCATTGTTTCAGGTCTGGAACCTGAACAGGTTTCAGAATCCTTTTACAATCGTACGCGACGAGATGATGCAGTTATCGCGGATCGGTTCGGTGAATACATATGCCCGTTGCATAAAACAACTTCAGGAGTGGGGATATATCCGGTATGTCCCCTCTTCAAATATGTATGTAGGAAGCCGTGTTACCTGTATCAGTTTTGATACTGCAAGTGATACCGCAAGGAATACTGCAAGTGATACCGGAAGGAATACTGCAAGTGATACCGCAAGTGATACGCCTTCCTATTATATAAACAATACAAACAATACAAACTTTAATAAACAGGACACCATTAAAAATTTGAATAATGGAAGAGGAAAAAAGCCATTCGGAATTCAACAAATCCGCTTTGGAAATGACAAAGATTATTCAGAACCCCTATAAAGAAATTGCAGAAAAGCAGAATGGTTTTTTCAATTTTAGTTTTTCTGAAAGTCTGGATTGGTTGCAAAAAAAAGGTCGGATTTTGTTTGGGGATCACTTCACTGTTTTTGATGATGATCACGAATTGATTTACAAATTGCTGGTTTATGCCATCGGTGATTTTGAAAATACTGCACGTCACAATATGAGTTTGAAAAAAGGAATCCTGATGAACGGGCCTGTCGGCTGTGGCAAAACGTCACTGATGACCCTGATCAAAGCGTTTTTTCCTCTGGAGAAGCAGTATACCCTGAAATCGGTCAGAGAAATCCCCTTTGAATTTGAGAAAGAAGGCTTTAGGATAATTAGCCGTTACAGCAACCTGGCTTTTTGCGATTCACCATATTCCAGGACAAACAAGGCTTTCTGCTTCGATGATCTTGGTATTGAACAGCCTGTCAAATATTTCGGTAACGAATGCAATGTGATGGCAGAGATACTGTTGAGCCGGTATGACATGTTTATACAAAAAGGGATACTGACCCATATCACTACCAATCTTTCAGCACCCGAACTCGAATCGATGTACGGCAGTCGTGTCCGCAGCCGGATGCGGGAAATGTTTAACCTGGTTGCATTTGAAAGAAATGCGAAGGATAAAAGAATTTGAAGTTTTCGCTGGTCTTAAGTTTTTGTATTTTTGTATAGCAAATCAGGGATCTCATTTGGTCTTGATATTCAAATAAATCAGCATGACAAAAGAAGAATTGGAACTTATACTGAAAAAAGGCGAAGGTCATAAAATTGAATTCAAAGAGAATGTGAATTCAGATCTTTCAAAAGAAATGGTTGCTTTTGCCAATTCTTCTGGTGGAATGATTCTGGTAGGTGTAAACGATAATTCCCAGATTATTGGTGCTGAGAAGTCGAATGATCTTAGATCAAAAATTCAGGATATAGCCCAAAACTGTGATCCGTCAATTCCATTGCATATTTTTGATTTTGAAAATATTGTTATTTTAGAAATAACTGAAGGTTTAAATAAACCTTACCGAAATTCTAAAGGGTTTTTTATCCGCAATGGAGCGAATTCTCAAAAAATGACAACAGCTGAAATTGCAGCTTTTTTACAGACTGAAGGAAAGGTTCGCTTCGATGAAATTGTTCGGGAAGATGTAGATTTTGATTCTAATTTTGACAAAAATGCTTTTTCTGAATTTTTAAAGCTCTCATCCATAGTCGGAATACTTGATCCTGAATCATTGCTTCAAAATTTGGATTCAATTTTCATAACAAAGGAAAAAGTTTTCTTTAACAATGCTGGGTTACTCTTTTTTTCAAAAGATCCGATTGCTCAT
>Ga0209724_1001765_pt1 | contig 19244 bp, 16 predicted proteins | sample grotaG_FD_184143 | JGI IMG/M metagenome (GOLD analysis project Ga0209724, IMG submission 184143) | Glacier valley bacterial and archeal communities from Borup Fiord, Nunavut, Canada, to study Microbial Dark Matter (Phase II) -... | ecosystem: Environmental > Aquatic > Freshwater > Ice > Glacier ...
TCAGACCCAGAGCGTCAGGCCGCCATTGCCAAGCTCGGTTCAAAGCCAGAGATTACCCGGTTTAAGGGCCTTGGTGAAATATCTCCTGGTGAATTCGGCAAGTTTATCGGGCCAGATATGCGTCTTGATCCGGTAATTCTGAAAGAACAAAGCATACGCAATCTGCTTGATTACTATATGGGTAAAAATACGCCCCAGCGTCAGGAATTTATCATCAATAACCTGAGAGTTGACAAAGATGACAATATCATTGCTGAACTCGATGCGCTTATTGTTGATGAATTACTGCCTTCTGATGAGAAATCTGCCAATGAAACTGTTGAATCACTATGAGTACTGAGGAAGAAGAAAATAACAACAAAGTCTCAAATCGCCCTGATCGACCGCTGAGTGATGATTCGGGTGAAGAAGTACTTCATCAGGTAACATCGATCAACGGCCTGTATGAAAACTGGTTTCTTGATTATGCTTCCTACGTAATTCTTGACCGTGCTGTGCCCCACTTATACGATGGCTTAAAACCGGTACAAAGGCGCATCATGCATTCACTAGAAGAGATGGATGATGGCCGTTTCAATAAAGTTGCCAATGTGATCGGTAATACGATGAAGTATCATCCGCATGGTGATGCTTCAATTGGTGATGCCATGGTACAGATCGGACAAAAAAATCTGCTGATTGACACCCAGGGTAACTGGGGTGATCCTGTCACGGGAGATAGTGCAGCCGCGCCCAGGTATATTGAGGGGCGGCTCTCCAAATTTGCCAAAGAAGTGGTTTTTAATAAAGAAACTACTGAATGGTCTCTCTCTTATGACGGGCGAAACAAAGAACCTGTAATTCTGCCGGTTAAATTCCCCCTTGTATTGGCTCAGGGTACTGATGGTATTGCTGTGGGGCTGGCAACAAAGATTCTTCCCCATAACTTTCTTGAACTCATTGAAGCCTCTATCGGTAATTTGCGGGGTGAGACTGTGTCAATCTTACCAGATTTTCCGACAGGTGGGCTGGCAGATTTTTCACGTTATAATGAAGGGCGGCGCGGTGGTAAGGTACGGGTCAGAGCCAGGATACTTGAAAAAGATAAGAAGACACTGGCCATAACAGAAGTACCTTATAGTACAACCACCAGTAGTCTGATTGATAGCATTGTTTCTGCCAATGATAAAGGCAAGATCAAAATTCGCAAAATTGAAGATAATACGGCTAAAAATGTAGAAATACTCATTCATCTGGCACCAGGTATTTCACCTGATGTAACCATTGATGCACTGTTTGCATTTACAGATTGTGAAGTAAGTATTTCTCCAAACGCCTGTGTTATTCTTGATGACAGACCCCAGTTCATGAGTGTTCATGAGATGCTGAGAGCATCAACAGAACATACCCGCTTACTGCTTCAGACTGAGCTTACAATCAGACTGGCCGAACTGCATGAGAAATGGCATTTCTCTTCCCTCGAAAAGATTTTTATTGAAAATAGAATCTACCGGGATATTGAAGAATGTACCACCTTTGAAGCCGTCATTCAGGCCATAGACGTAGGCTTGAAGAAGTATGTAATTGAACCTGATCTGGGCTCTTCGGCAAAGCTTGAAACTGGAGTAGATGCCGTTCCTGATAGGAAAAAAGCCAAAACTGCGGGTAAATTCTTGCTTAACCGTGCAATAACCCGGGAAGATATATTGCGTCTCACTGAGATCAAGATCAAGCGTATTTCTAAGTATGATAGCTTTAAAGCCGATGAACTGCTAAAAGAGCTAGAGGCTGAGATTGCCGAGACGATGAACGAGCTCAATAACCTTACTTCATATTGTATACGGTGGTTCGAAAAAATACGTAATAAATTTGGTGCAGGACGTGGGCGTAAAACAGAAATAAGGGCATTCGATACGATCTCTATTTCTGAAGTTGCACTGGCAAATGTCAAACTCTACGTAAACCGGGTAGACGGTTTTATTGGCACAGGATTAAAAAAAGATGATTTTCTCTTTGATTGTTCTGATGTAGATGAAATTATTGTTTTCAGAAATGATGGACGGTTTTTAGTGACCAAAGTATCTGATAAAACTTTTGTTGGCCGTGATATAGTACATGTGGCCATTTTCAGAAAGAATGATGAGCGTACCATCTACCACCTGATTTATTCAGACGGGCCATCGGGCACCAGTTATATGAAGCGGTTTCCTGTTGCTGGGGTTACCCGGGATAAAGAATATGATCTTACCAAGGCGACTAAGGGCTCTAAAGTACTTTATTTTTCAGCAAATCCGAATGGTGAGGCAGAAGTAGCGACTGTGCAGCTTAAGCCGCATAGCAAGCTGAAGAAATTGATAATTGATATTGACTTTGCTGAACTTGCTGTTAAGGGCAGGGCTTCACAAGGCAATGTTGTCAGTAAATATCCTGTGAAAAAAGTTATCCAGAAAAGCAGGGGTTCATCAACTCTTGGGGGCAGAAAACTTTGGTTTGATACTGTTCTGCAGCGGTTAAATGCAGATTCCCGTGGACGATACCTGAGTAGTTTTGAATCAACAGACAGAATAATCAGTATTTTACAGAATGGGCAGGCTGAACTCTACAGTTTTGACCTGACCAATCACTTTGACGGCTTATTATTATATCTCGAAAAGTATAACCCAGAAAAAGTATATGCTATCATTTATCTCGATGGACTGTCTGGTTTCCAATATGTCAAACGTTTTAAAATTGACGCCCTTGCAATAGGTAAGCAGACAAACCTTCTCACAGAGCACCCAAAGTCAAAAATCATTTTGTTTAGCGATGTAAGTCAACCATTGGTGAAACTAAATATTTTAAAAGGAAAGTCTAAAGAACCAGAGGAACTGGAACTGAATCTGGCTGAATTTATCGATATTAAAAATATGAAGGCCCTTGGTAACCGGCTAAGCCATCATGAAGTTCAGGCTGTAGTACTAATAGGAGCCAGAGAAGAGGCTTTGGATGCTGATATCATAAATGCTGGTAATACTGAATCTCCTGCACTTGAAATTACCAATCCTGGTGAAATTGAACTCGATAAGGGTTGTCAGCTGGGCTTATTCTAACAAAAAAAAGAGCTGTTTCGTTATCCGAAACAGCTCTATAAAATCCACTGATTGTAATTACATTTTTGGGGTTAAAACACCATCAATAACATGTATGACGCCGTTCGACTGAAATACATTTGCAATGGTAACGAAGGCTGTTCCGCCATTTTCGTCTGTTAATTTAACTTTACCACCTTCTAGACTAGCAGTCAGAATTCCACCTTGAACGGTTTTGATTTCTGCCTTACCATTTCCTTTTTTAATCATACCAATTAATTTCTTGGCACTTACTTTACCAGCAACAACATGGTAAGTCAGAATTGAAGATAATTTAGCTTTGTTTTCTGGCTTCAATAAGGTTTCAACTGTACCTGCTGGAAGTTTCTCAAAAGCTTCGTTTGTTGGGGCAAAGACAGTAAAAGGACCTTTACTTTTTAGGGTTGGTACAAGACCTGCAGCTTTTACTGCTGCAACAAGTGTAGTGTGGTCTTTTGACTTAACTGCATTCTCAATGATGTCTTTTGTTGGATACATTGCTGCACCACCAACCATTGGATCTTTTGATTGGGCCTTCATGGCAAATGTTGAGCCTAAGGCTAGGGCGAACAATAAAATTGCTTTTTTCATGATTTTGGTTTTGGAGTTTTTAACATATACGAGGAAAAGTGCTCTTGGATTTTTAAAAATGAAATTTTTTAAAATCTTTAGTTGAAATAGTAAAAAATCGAATGCAAAAAAAGCTTTAAGACCGTAAAACCCACATATAAAAAATACGCCCCGAGCGAAACTTGCAATAAAAAAAAGCGCCCGGATCGTAAAATACGGGCGCTTAACCAAACCAAACAATTATGAAAAACCCTCTAATAAGCTAATCAGGTAACACTTTATAATATAATTACTTATACTATGAGAAAATCAGAATGTTTCAGAAATTTTTTAATTTGCCAATAACTCCAAGCGGAAGTTTGATCCCAGATCTTGCCTGCAGATATAATTCTCCAGTATCAATTTTGCCATTTCCTTTGTAAGCCTTCTGCAACAGGTTTTCGATTATCAGAGAGGAAAATCCAAGTGAGTAGGTATTTAGAATAAGGAAATGCTTTTCGGGATCAAGTAGTTTGCATACATCGCCGATTATTTCATTTATCTGCTCTTCGAGCTTCCACTTTTCTCCATTTGGGCCATTACCATAGGCTGGAGGGTCAAGGATAATACCATGATAGGTTTTACCGCGTTTAACTTCGCGCTTGACAAATTTCAGTGCATCTTCAAGTACCCAGCGAATATCTCTCAAGCCCGAGAGCTCCTGATTTTCATTGGCCCAGGTTATTACCTGTTTTATAGAATCAACATGCGTTACCTCTGCTCCGGATGCTCGGGCAGCAAGAGATGCTGCACCAGTATATGCGAAGATATTCAAAAACCGGGGCTGATCAACTTTCATCTCCTTCAGACTCTTCGAAATATAATCCCAGTTTACTGACTGCTCTGGAAAAACACCTACATGCTTGAATGAAGTCAGACCCAGCCTGAGCTTGATAGAGATCAGCTCATTCTTCCACTCTATGTTCCAGCGATCGGGAAGATTTGACTGTTTTTTAACCCATTCTCCCGAGATGGCACTTCGACCTTTAAATTTAATAGTTGCCAGCTTCTGCCATTCCTGTGCAGAATAGGTTGCATCCCAGATAGCCTGAGGTTCAGGACGTATCAGTACCTGATTTCCAAATCGCTCTAGCTTTTCAAAAGCTCCTGCATCTAAAAGTTCATAATCGGACCAGGCTCCTGCGCAGTAAGCAGGAATGTTCATTTCTTTCGTTTTAATGCTGTCATAAATTTACTTGCGAAGATGAATTCATCGAGTTCCTTATTTTCAGAATCAAGAATATCCTTATTATTTCCTTCCCACCATTTTTCTCCTTCATGAATAAAAACAATATTTTCACCGATTTCCATTACTGAATTCATGTCATGGGTAACTACTATAGTGGTGATATTTAATTCGTTTGTTAATTCGTGAATAAGCCTGTCAATAACGATACTTGTCTTTGGATCAAGGCCTGAATTAGGTTCATCACAAAACAGGTATTTTGGTTTCATTGCAATGGCACGGGCGATTCCAACTCTTTTTTTCATGCCCCCACTTAACTCTGCAGGATAGAGTTTATTGGTACCAGCAAGATTTACCCGCTCAAGTACAAAACTTGCTCTGTCATGTTTTTCAGCATGACTTAACTCGGTAAACATATTTAGCGGAAAAATGATATTGTCTTCTACCGTCATTGAATCAAATAAAGCCGCACCTTGAAAAAGCATTCCTATTTCTTTACGAATGGGTACGCGTTCTTTAAAATCAAGCCTGGTAAAGTCACGCTGATCATATAAAACTTCTCCACTTGTTACTTCATACAGGCCTACCATACATTTGAGCAGGGTGGTTTTTCCTGAACCACTGGCACCGATTATCAGATTTGTCGTACCTGGCGAAAAAGAAGCTGAAATATTTTTTAATACTTCTTTCTGACCAAAAGATTTAAAAACGTCTTTAACCTCAATCATAAGAACAGCTGAGCAATAACATAATCAAAAAATAGAATGGCAATACAACTATAGACCAGGCCTCTGGTACTGGCTTGTCCAACTTCAAGAGAGCCTCCACGGGTATAAAAACCCTGGAATGCGCAGACAGAACTAATGATAAACCCATAAACAAATGCTTTTCCCAGGCCTATAAACACATAACGTGGAATAAAACCATTGGTTATACCCTGTATATACTCTTGCTGGGTTAATAAATGACTAAGCACTCCGGCCAGTAAACCACCACCGATGGCCAGTACCATCGAGATACAGATCAGCAGGGGAAACATGGTCACACAGGCAACTATCTTTGGCAGAATAAGATAACCTCTAGAGTTAATGCCCATAATTTCAAGTGCATCTATCTGTTCGGTGATCCGCATGGTACCGATTTCTGAAGAAATACTTGAACCTACTCTTCCTGCCAGCACCAGACAAGTTACTGTAGGGCAAAACTCAAGGATAGAAGTATCACGGGTGATGCTGCCAATGACTGTTTTCGGGATGAAACTATTGAGTAATTGTGCGGCAGTCTGAACCGCCGATACCATTCCAAAAAAAACTGAAATGATACAAACGATACCCAAAGAACCGATTCCGACCGATACCATTTCTCTGGAGATTTCTTTGAAATAAACTTTCCGCTTTTCAGGTTTGCTGAAAACAGAAATTATCAATAGAATGTATTTACCGAATTGTTCAATAAAGTTCATAGAATTGGGTGAGCAGTATGCTGAATTATTGGTTCTTTAAAAGGCGAAAGTAAGTAAATTAGCGCAAAATGGTTGGGACTGATCTACAGAGTTGAAGCAATTGCCTTATTCAATTAGACTAATTAACATGAAAAAATATGCATTAATCACAGGTGCAAGCGAAGGTATTGGTAGAGCTATCGCTTATGGGCTGGCTTCAATTGGCCTCAATCTCGTACTTACGGCGCGTAGTGCTGATAAACTGAATGCGTTAAAAGTAGAGTTGCTTCATATTTACCCCCAGCTTGACATACAGTTGCTTGCATTTGATCTCAGCCAGAAGAATGAGCTAAATTTGCTCATAGAGGGTATCTCGGCAAGAACTATCTTTATCAGTATACTGGTAAACAATCTGGGAATTTATGAGCCTGGTAATTTCTTTGAAGAAGCGGATGCTGTTTTTGAAAAAACGATGTTCATTAATACATTTGTGCCCTACTTCCTGTGCAAAACTTTTGGAAAAGAAATGGCCATCAGGCAGGAAGGTCATATTTTTGGTATTGTTTCTATGGCAGGTAAAGCCCCGGTAGCAGATGCTATGTCTTATTCTATTTCCAAATTTGCTCATTATGGGTTAATGCAAAACCTGCGTCTTGAACTTAAAAAGTCAAATGTGCATGTGACTTCTATACTTCCTGGTTCTACCCTTACTTCATCATGGGGTGATACTCAAATTGACCCTAAACTTTTTATTCAGGCGAATGATATTGCATTATCCTTGGTCAGCTGTCTTAAACTGACTAACGGAGCAAATGTTGATGAGATTAATATCAGTCCGTTAAATTTTTAATGGCAGCTGAATAATTAATATATTTATCAAAACTAAATTGCCATTCTATGGAAAACAGGTTGTACAGAGACAAAGCTAAAGGAATCGTTGGCGGAGTTGCAGCTGGTATCGGTAATTTTTTAAAGGTAGACAATACCATTGTCAGGGCAATTTTTGTGTTTCTGGTTATCTTTGGCCGTACTGCAGTTTTTAGTTCGTTCGTTGTGTATTGTATTCTCTGGATTGCCATACCTCCGCTACCTGCAAATACCTCTTCTGGGGCTGATTTTGAAACCGATTACAGAATAGATCCTGCAACAGGTCTGGCTATTACAGCAAACAAGACAACAATCCGTTCTTCGACTGAAAGCAGCCGTATTTTTGGCTTTATTTTACTTGCCCTAGGGCTTGTTTTTCTAGCTGACAGGTTTATAGATATTGATTGGAATTTTGACAGATACTGGCCTGTGCTGCTGATCCTGGCAGGCGTTGCGTTACTTGTAAGCAATAAAACCAGAAACACCCCGACCATCAAGGCTGACGATAAAGTTAAGTCAGATGTTCAGGCGGGTAGCAATACAATGAGCCATGGCTCTACAGGAAATTCTTATAATACAGGCAATGAGCCAGGTACAGGTTACAGTAGCCCAGGCTCAAATATTAACGGAACAACAGAAACAGAGCACCGCGATTTATAAATATGAGTAAAAACATGACTTGCAATTTCCTGTTAAAAAGGGAGTTTATTTCTTCCATAAAAATAGTTAAATGAATTCAAGAAAAATATTCTGGGGCTTCTTTTTGATCTTGATGGGCATCATATACCTGTTGCGTCAGTTAGGGTTTATTAGTTTTCATATAGACTGGTCTCTTATATGGTCATTATGGCCAGCATTTCTGATCATTCTTGGATTAAGGCTTATTTTTCCAAAAACTAATCGTACCGTAAATTCTCTGGTAGTTGCCATGCTGGTTTTATTAGCAGGATATATTATTTATGATGGTTTCGTAAACAGGTTCATGGCAGATGATAACTCAACAATCTCAATGCAACAACCCAGACGTGAACAGACTGAACCTGGTAATCAGCAGGGTGATACAAATAGTGCACCTGCAGATAGCACAGATGCCGATTCTAATCAGAATATGACCACGTCATCAATAAAACAGCAATTCAAGATTGAGCAGAACAGTCAAATAAAGGCAGCATCCTTATATCTTGATGGCTCGGCGGCAAAATTCAGCGCTGATGTCACACATGACAATTTATTTGAAGCAGATATACATCTTCACCAGGGTTCGTATAAAATGGAACGTTCAAGTAATGGGCAAAACGAACAGATCAAACTCATTGCCAGTCAAACTGGCTCAGGAAATAGTTCAGAAGATGCAGAGCCAAACAATGTAGTACTTAAGCTAAATCCTGATCCGACGTGGAACCTTAATATGAATATCAATGCCGGGAATGTTAAATATGATTTTACTGGTTATAAAATTGCCACATTGAAATTTAACTCTGGCTTGGCTTCAGTAAGCCTTAAATTAGGGAGTCTTGTACCTCTTGCCGTCATTGATATAAATGCCGGTCTTGCCGCCTTTAGTATAAAAATACCAGATGCGACAGGTTGTAAGGTTTTTATGGAAGGTACAATTGTGAGTACAGATTTGCCTGGGTTTATTAAAAAAGATGAGCATACCTGGGTTAATAAGTTTTATGCAAGTGCAGCAAAAAAGGTAGATATTTCTTGTACAGGCTCACTATCATCTATTTCAATTAAAACATACTAACACTTATGGGTGCAGATCTTGTACAGTTAGCTCAGGCAGCTAGTTTTGATTTTTGCGATTCATTAATCCGGTACTCTCGCATTCTTACAACCGAGGTGAAGATTGGTGATGTACCCATGGGCGGTTCACATCCGATAAGGATACAATCAATGACAACTACTGATACCCTTGATACGATGGGTACAGTGGGCCAGGCAATCAGAATGGCCGAGGCAGGATGCGATTATATTCGAATCACGGCGCCCAGTATCAAAGAGGCACAGAACCTGAGTGAAATCAAAAAAGAACTGCATAAACGCGGGTATAATATTCCGCTGATAGCGGATATACACTTTACCCCGAATGCTGCTGAACTTGCAGCCAGAATTGTAGAGAAGGTACGCATCAACCCTGGGAATTATGCAGACAAAAAAAACTTTAAAGAAATTGATTTCAGTCATGATTCATATGATGCAGAATTAGAGCGTATCAGAAGAAAGTTCATTCCCTTGGTTCGCATCTGCAAAGAATATGGTACAGCCATGCGTATTGGCACCAATCATGGGTCATTATCTGACCGTATCATGAGTTATTATGGTGATACACCCAGGGGTATGGTAGAATCAGCCATGGAATTTATCAGAATCTGCGTTGCTGAAAATTATCATAACCTGGTTATTTCAATGAAATCAAGTAATGCGACAGTCATGGTACAGGCATACAGGCTACTGGTACATACCATGAATCAGGAAGGCCTTCACTTTCCGCTACACCTGGGGGTAACAGAAGCTGGTGATGGTGAAGACGGAAGAATTAAATCAGCTCTTGGTATCGGAACCTTACTGGAAGATGGATTAGGTGACACAGTACGTGTTTCTCTCACAGAAGAGCCTGAATTTGAAGCTCCCGTAGCCATGGCACTTGTATCAAGATATACCAGGAGAGGTGAAAAATTGAAATTTGACCTGAGTAGCAACGTACCAGATATATCACTTTTACCTACAAAAAAAGGGGTACTTGGATACCCAGTTTCACCGTTTGAATACCTGCGCCGGCAGACTACAGATCTTGAATTTATTGGTGGTATGCATGTGCCGAGAGTTTTTGCAGACTTAAGTAAAGCAGGTGAAATGCGTGATCCGGCTATTCTGAATAATTTTGGTTATCACTATAGCCCGATCCTTGATAAATATCATATTGACGATATCGCTGCAGACTTTATTTATTTCGGAGCATCAATACCAGCATTTCAGCTACCTGGAGGCCTGCATGGTGTTTACGATCTGCTTACATGGCAAAAACTGACCGGTGAAAGTAAAATCAATTCTTCTCCATTAATAAGCATCGAAGAATATTACAATTTAAGGCAGCATCCAGGTGAACTGATAGAAGAACCTATTTTTAAAAACAGGAATTTCCTGCATGTATTAGCCGGTGAAGTTGATGACAGGCTGCTTGATCTACTAAAAAACGATTCCCATACAGTCATCATTCTTGAAAGCATAGATGAAAAGGTAATGCCAGTTTTCAGGCAACTCTATTTTCGGTTAGTACAGCGAGACATGATGAATCCGGTTGTATTAAAAAAGTACTATCCTGGCTTTTCAAAAGACGATTACCTGCTGACTGCCACAGCCGATTTGGGATCATTATTTCTCGATGGTTTTGGAGATGGTATCTGGCTTGATAATATGCCTGCCGCGTTTGGGATTTTACAAGCAAGTCGTACCAGGATTTCTAAAACAGAATATATTTCCTGCCCTTCCTGCGGTCGAACGCTTTTTGACTTACAAGAAGTTACCCAGCTTATCAGAAGTCAGACAAGTCACCTGAAGGGGGTTAAAATTGCCATCATGGGGTGCATAGTAAATGGCCCTGGTGAGATGGCTGATGCTGATTACGGCTATGTTGGGGCAGGTCCTGGTAAAATTACCCTTTATAAAGGGCGTGTTGTAATGCGAAAAAATGTTGATTCTGATGAAGCTGTTGGTGAGTTAATAGAGATAATAAAAGAAGATGGAAACTGGATTGAAGCTGGTGAGTCATTTGGTTTGTAATGAGTTAAAATTGTTATAAAGATGTTGCGGTGCATTTTTTAAAAAATAGCATAGCCTTTTTAAGAATTTAGGAATCTGACAATTGAATGACAGGAACGCCATCCTGAATGTTGATTTTTGTAACATAAAAGAAATCAATTCAGCCATTGCTATCTAACTTTTGTATTGTAGCCTTTACGCATCAGAATTTCGACCTGCAGGATCTCGGTAAGCTGGTTATACCGCCTGAGGAGCGCAGTTCAAAACTTACAGCCCTGAAAGCAGCTTTTGACGTTGAAGAGGTATTTTACATAGGAACCTGTAACAGGGTAGAAATTGCACTTGTAAGCAGAGAGCCTTTAACTGAAAAAATTATTCATTCGCTGATAAAGCAGCTAAATTCTGATTTGACCCCTTTTCAAGGTCAGGAGATTGCCCAGGCAGCTTGCTTTTTTCACGGATTTGATGCCCTTGAGCACCTCATACGCGTTTCATGTTCACTTGAATCAATGGTAGTGGGAGAAAAAGAAATTCTTTCACAGGTACGTGCAGATTTTGACAGCTGTTTCAAATCTGGTCTAACCGGCGATGTGCTACGCATGATTATGAATTGTGTGGTAAAAGCGGCGAAAGAAGTATATACACTCACCCTGATTTCTCAAAAGCCAATTTCTGTTGTTTCACTGGCCTACCGCAAACTCAGAGATTTTAAAACACCACTTTCTGCACGCGTGTTAATAATAGGCTCGGGAAAAACCAACACCCTTTTTTCTAAATACCTGATCAAACACGGCTACCATAACTTTACTATTTTTAATCGTACCCCTGAGAATGCGACTGAACTGGCAACAGAACTCAGTGCAGATGCTTATGGACTTGATCAGCTAGCTTCTTATACTGGCGGTTTTGATCTGCTAATCACTTGCACAGGTTCTTCTGAACCCGTTATTACACCAGCACTTTATAAAAAGCTGCTGATAGGTGAAACTACTAAAAAAATTGTCATTGATCTTGCACTTCCCTCTGATCTTGACCCTGCCATTCTATTAAACCAATCGCTTAATTACATTGATCTTGCGGCATTACAAGATATTGCAAGGCGCAATCAGTTAGAACGGTTGAATGAACTTTCAGAAGCTGAAAAGATTATTCAACAAAACATCGAAGATTTCAAACCACTGTTGCATCAGCGAAAGGTTGAACTTGCAATGAAGGAAGTTCCCCGTAAAATCAGGGAAATCCGTGTTAAAGCATTAGAATCAGTGTTTGTGAAAGATCTTGAAAGTCTAGATGAAGATTCAAGAAAAACTTTAGAGAAAGTACTCAACTATATTGAAAAAAAATATATAAGTCTTCCTATGGTTATGGCGAAAGAAATTATGGGTAAGGTCTGAGTTAGACTTCGACACATTCGTATATTTGAAACCCAAATGTCGGTATGAGAAAGATTATTATTGGTTCACGTGGTAGTGAACTAGCCCTCTGGCAGGCAAATCATGTAAAGGGTTTGCTTGAGGCGCTGGATGTTCAAGTTGAAATCAAAATTATTAAAACCCAGGGTGATGTATTCTTTAACCTGAATATTCAAAAGCTCGAAGGAAAGGGCTTCTTTACAAAAGAACTCGAAGAAGAGCTTTTAAAAGGATCGATCGATCTGGCAGTTCATTCTTTTAAAGATTTACCAACCCAGGGGCCATTAGGTCTGACCATAGGAGCAGTGCCAGCACGAGAAAATCCTGCTGATCTGTTACTTATCAGGCCCGATAGTGTTGATATTAAAAAGACCTTTTCGCTGGTACAAAATGCCATCGTCGGCACTTCATCACCGCGTCGTAAATCACAAATGCTGGCTCACCGTTTAGACTTGCAACTGATTGATCTGCGGGGTAATGTGCCCACCAGGCTTCAAAAGCTTCGTGATGGTGATTTTGATGCCATCCTTGTTGCGAAAGCCGGTATAAATAGATTAAATCTTGATCTCTCAGATTTTCATGTTGAAAATGTGTCAGCGACTGAAATCATTCCTGCTCCTGCCCAAGGTGCGTTAGCGCTTCAGATAAGGGTTAATGACAGGCAACTTGAAGAAAAACTTGCCTTCATCAATGATCCGGATGCTGTAATTGTAACAAGTATAGAGCGTGATATCTTATCTTTATTCGGGGGCGGTTGTCAGTCACCTATGGGTATTTATTGCCGTAAAGAAAAGAATATTTTCCAGGTTTGGACCTGCAAATCAGATAGTTTTGAAGATTTTCCAGACAGGCTATTCATGACCTCAGAAAAATCAGAAGGTCTTGCTGAAAAAGTAGTAGCCCAATTTAATGGGGTTAAAGGCAGGGTTAGTTCTGTCTTTATAAGCAGGGAATTAAATCAGGGTGGATACCTTCAGACATACCTGGAAAAGAAGGGTGTAAGCCTTGAAGGAAGATCACTGATCAGAACTTTTCCGATTATTCATAAACTTGATTCTTCTATTTTATCAAGGGTTGACTGGGTATTCTTTAATAGTAAAAATGCTGTAGAATATTTCTTCGCTCTCAAACCAAAAACGAATACAGCAGTAAAATTTGGTGTTGTGGGCAGGGGTTCTGAAGCAGCTCTCAGGCAATTGGGTCTTGAAGCCTCATTCGTTGGAGAGGCAAGTGACACATCAATGGTAGCCAGAAAGTTTGCAAAACTTACGATAGGTAAGACCGTCTTGTTCCCACAGGCCAAAGATTCATTAAGAAGTATTCAAAATGGTCTAAGTGCTGAAACAATTGCGATAGATCTGCCTATTTATGAAACAGAAGCTGATGAAAATAGCTTTTATTCAGATGCTCAGGTTTTGATTTTTACCAGTCCTTCAAATGTCAGTTCTTATATTGAAAGAAACCTTATAGAACTGAATCAAAAAGTAATAGCCATCGGAAAATCAACTGGTAGTAAACTTGAAGAATATAACGTTAACAATTTCCTGACTCCTTATTCACCCGATGAACTCGGCCTTGCAGAAGCTGTTTTCAGTTTGATGTAAGTTTTATTAAGATAAATTAATCAATGATCATTCAAAGGCCAAGAAGATTACGTGCAAATCAACTGATCAGAAACATGGTTGCTGAGACACATCTTTCAAAAGATATGTTTATGTACCCATATTTTGTTATTCCAGGTACAAATCATAAAAATACCATTTCTTCTTTACCAGGCCTGCACCATTTCTCTGTAGATGAGCTGGTAAAAGATGTTGAGATTGGTTTAAAACTAGGAATTAACAAGCTCCTGTTATTTGGGGTACCTGAAGAAAAGTCTGAAGATGCACATACAGCCTATGATGATAGTTCTGTCGTAGTCAAGGCACTTAAGGCACTTAAGTCAGCTTACGGTTCTGATATCTATCTGGCTACAGACATTTGTACCTGTGCTTATATGACGCATGGCCATTGTGGTGTATTATATGATGGTGTTGTTCAAAATGATGCCAGTCTTGAAATATTATCAAAAATTGCCCTTGCACATGCTGCAGCTGGTGCCGATATGGTTGCCCCTTCTGATATGATGGATGGGCGTATAGGGGCCATGAGAAATGCACTCGATGCATCTCAATTTCAAGATACTGCCCTGATGGCGTATTCAATAAAATTTGCCTCCGCCTATTATGGTCCCTTTCGGGAAGCTGCTGGTTCAGCTCCACAACAAGGAGATCGTAAGTCTTATCAGATGGATTTTCGTAATCGTAAAGAAAGTATGCGAGAAGCTTACCTTGATGAACAGCAGGGTGCTGATATCATTATGGTTAAGCCCGCTCTAGCGTATCTCGATATAATTTCCGACCTTTCGGCCTCAACCAAACTTCCAGTTGCATGTTATAATGTATCAGGTGAGTATGCGATGGTCAAGTTAGCCGCAAAAGCTGGTTTAATTAATGAATCTGCTTTAGTGATGGAAAATATGTATGCATTTGCCAGGGCGGGTGCTAATCTGATAATTACATATCATGTTCGTGATATGCTAGAAAACAATTGGTTGTAACATAGATTTTTTTAAAAAATGCTTGACTCAATAAAAAATATTTTTTCAAAAAGTGCTGAAGAAAATAACCCTGTTTCCTCAGGCACTAAACCTGACATCAAACGTGAACATTCAGCTGATCTGTTTGAAAAAGCGAAAAAGTATTTCCCAGGTGGTGTAAACAGTCCGGTCAGGGCTTATAAAGCTGTATTTGGTACGCCTCTCTTTATCGAAAAAGGCGATGGCTGTCATTTGTTCGACGTTGATGGTAATAAGTTCATTGATTTTTGCTGTTCATGGGGGCCCCTGATTTTAGGGCATAATAATTCAAAAATACGTGAAAAAATAATTGAGGCCCTGCCAAACGGTTTAACTTTTGGTGCCCCTACGAATGCCGAAAATGAACTTGCTGAACTGATACTCAAACATCATCGCTATATAGAGAAATTGAGGTTTACCAGTTCCGGAACAGAAGCTGTTATGTCTGCCCTGCGTGTAGCCCGTGGTTTTACAGGTCGTGATAAAGTAATTAAGTTCGAAGGTTGCTATCATGGAGCTGTTGATTCGGTTATGGTTAAAGCAGGCTCTGGGCTGGTTACTTTCGGGCAGAGTAATTCTGCTGGAATTCCAGTTGCCTTCATCAGTGAAACCCTTGTTTTGCCCCTGAATAATATTAAAGCATTACAAGAAGCCTTTAAAACCTATGGTTCTGAAATTGCCGGAGCAATTATTGAACCGATTCCTGCAAATAATGGGCTGATATTACTGGAAAAAGATTTTCTGCTTGCCCTAAGGGCTCTTTGTACTGAACATGGTTCATTACTGATATTTGACGAGGTTATTTCTGGTTTCAGAGTTGGTTTCGAGGGTGCCGCAGGTTACTACCAGATTGCTCCTGACCTGATAACATTTGGTAAGATTATTGGTGGTGGTCTTCCGGTAGGTTGTTATGGTGGCAGAGCTGATATAATGGCGAAAGTAGCTCCTGAAGGTGATGTTTATCAGGCAGGAACTTTATCAGGAAACCCGATAGCCATGGCTGCCGGAACAGCCCAATTGCATGAGCTTCTAAAAATGAGTTTTTATAAAGATCTCAATAATAAAGCTCAGGAGTTTGCTGATTCAATACAGCGTTATTCTACTGCCCGTAATTATAAGGTGAAAGTTGTCTCGGTCGGATCATTGTTTTGGTTTTCTTTTACAGAAAAAGAGAAAATTGAAAATGCCGATGATATTGCACCTGAAAGTATGGAAAAGTATAAGATATTTCACCGTGAACTTATTAACAGGGGTGTATACTTAAGCCCATCTGGGTATGAAGTAGGTTTCGTTTCTGCTGCTCATACAAAGGTAGATCTTGAAGTGGCGAAGCGTGCCATATTTGAAAGTCTTGATATTATATTCAAAAGGGTAAACCTTTAAAAATGCGCTCATTATCGATATTCAATGTATTATTAATCTATGCTGTTCTCCAGATCAGCTGGTGGGGTTATCTGCTGATTAAATATTCACCAGGTAAGATAGATATGGTAATGAGCGAATTTTCGGTCTTTATCGTTCTTCTTCTGTTCGGCATGTATCGATTGAGAAAAGCTATAAATCATGAAAATGTACTTGATCAGCAACAGAAGAATTTTTTACTTTCTGTGACTCATGAGTTGAAATCTCCTCTCGCATCTGTTAAATTATACCTGCAAACCATTCTCAAGCGTGATCTTGATCGTGACAAGGTAACCTGTTTTTTAACGAATTCTCTGGCAGATATTGAGCGTCTTGATGTGCTGGTAGAAAATATGCTCATGGCGACCAAGTTTGAGAATAATACGTACACTTTTCCAAAAGAACAGTTTAATTTTTCTGAACTGGTTCAAACGATTTCAAACAGGGTAAGGTTGAATACCCAGGGCCGTTTCTTTTTTGATGAAAAGATAGAACCCGCAATACAATTGCTAGGTGATAAATTTGCGTTAAGCTCTGCAGTCAGTAATATTATTGAAAATGCTGTTAAATACTCAGCCGAGGGTACGCATATACGTCTGAACTTAAAAAAAGAAACTGATCAGGTAATCTTGCAGGTTACAGATGAAGGTATAGGTATCGATGACCGTGAAAAACAAAAAATCTTTCAAAAATTTTATCGCTCTGGTAATGAAGAAACCCGGGGCACCAAAGGTACAGGGCTCGGTCTTTTTATAGTAAAACAGGTACTCGATAACCATGAGGCTTCTATAGAGGTTTCTGATAACTCACCCCAGGGCAGTATTTTTGAAGTAAGTTTCCTGACATGAACGAGCCACAGCCCCGTATTTTGCTGATCGAAGATGAAGAGCATCTTTTAGAAGCAATTAAACTTAATCTTGAACTTGAAGGCTATCAGGTTACCACAGCCGTAAATGGCAAGAAAGGTTTGAGAACCTATCATGAAGGCCGGTATAATCTGATCATTCTTGACGTGATGATGCCCGAAATGGATGGTTTTCAGGTTTGTGAAATGGTAAGACTTGAAAACACCGAGATTCCAATTCTTTTCTTAACAGCTAAAAATACCAGTGAAGACCGTATCAATGGTCTTAAAAGGGGAGCTGATGATTACTTGGTCAAGCCGTTTAATCTTGAAGAACTTTTGCTCAGGGTGGGTATTCTGCTGAGACGTAGTAAGCTTGGAGTTCTTTTGCCCTCACTTAATACCTATACTATCGGTGATAAACGCATAGATTTTACACGTTATGAATTTGCAGGTTTAGATGATGTGCTTCATGCCCTTACTCGCAAAGAAACCTTGCTCTTAAAATTGTTAATCGAACGTAAGGGTGAGGTTGTGTCACGTGAAATGATTCTTGATCGTGTCTGGAATTACGACGTCTACCCATCAACCCGTACAATTGACAATTTCATACTTTCATTCAGGAAGTACTTTGAAGAAGATCCAAAAAATCCCAAATATTTTCATTCTATAAGAGGCACTGGTTATAAGTTTACCGACCTTATTAAAATTGATGCTAACTAATTTTTATGCCTGTATCACATTTATTTATTGAAGCTGCATTTTGTCAAGCCACCCCCCGGCCACCTGTATGGATGATGCGTCAGGCAGGCCGGTTCATGAAAGAATACTGGGCAATCAAAGAAAAATATACTTTTCTTGAAATGGTGAAGATTCCTGAAATCGCCGCCGATGTTACCATGCTACCTGTAGATTTACTGGGAATTGATGCAGCTATCATGTTCTGTGATATACTTGTTACTGCCGAAGCCATGGGTGGTGGTCTTTCTTTTCATGCAGGTCAGGGTCCTAAATTTTCAAACCCTGTTCGAACTGCTGCTGATATTGCAGCTTTACGCATTCCTGATATCTATGAATCACTCGGCTACGTTGCCGAGATGATCAAAATTGTACAGGAACGCCTGAATAATTCAATCCCGCTGATTGGTTTTGCAGGTGCTCCTTTTACTGTCATGTCATACCTGGTTGAAGGAGAATCATCAAAAGACTTTAAAATTACCAAGCTTCTGATGAATAATCATCCAGCTCTGGCGCATTCTCTGCTTGAAAAAATTACCAGGGTTACAATTGACTACCTGAACCTGCAGATCAAGGCTGGCGTGAATGCCATTCAGATTTTCGATAGCTGGGCCGGGGCACTCTCATGGGACGATTATGAAGAATTTTCACATCGTTATATAAAACAGATAATTGCAGAAGTTAGGGTTGAGGGTATTCCAATCATTTCTTTCTGTAAAGGAAGTTCAGTTTTTGCACCCATGATGGCAGCCGCCAAGCCTGATGTTATCTCTGTTGACTGGAATGCTGATTTACCCAGTTTAAAAAAGTCGCTGCCATCTGGTATCGCTGTTCAGGGCAATCTTGATCCATTTGTTCTATATGCTGATAAGTCGGTAATAAAGAAAAAGATTTACCATCTCTTTGATCGAATGGAAAAAGAAAATGGTTTCATTTTTAACCTTGGCCATGGTATTATGCCAGATATCCCTTTTGACAATGTCAAGTATGCAATAGATATCGTAAAAGAATATAGCTATAAAAAACTCGTCTGATAATGTATCTTTATATACAGGCCGTTCATATTGTATTTGTAGTAAGCTGGTTTGCTGGCTTGTTCTATATGCCCAGACTGTTAATTTATCATACAGAAGCAAGTTTAAAACCTGAACCAGCAGCAACTATTTTGAAAAACCAGTTTAGTATCATGGAAAAAAAACTGTGGCAGATTATTACTGCCCCGGCCATGATTTTAACGTTGGTAACAGGTATTGCAATGGTTGTGATCAATCCATCTCT